>JAEEGL015902097.1_pt1 | contig 26482 bp, 23 predicted proteins | sample 9134231 | NCBI WGS metagenome assembly JAEEGL01 (sample SAMN16246548, study PRJNA631951) | gut metagenome | biome: gut microbiome; feature: rumen; material: fiber-attached | host: Bos | place: Iran: Karaj | collected 2018-10 | reverse complement strand
GATTTTTCGGGGTCTTTCTGAATTTCAAGGCATGCCTGAGCAACGCCGGGGGTGTAGGCGAGCGAAAGGTCGTCTTTCGTTTTTATTGTCATTTTGGGGACTGTTTCGAGCTTGCCTTTCCACTCATAATGTTTTTTCAAAGATTCTTCTGCGTAATTCACGGTTTTATATTTCCTTTCGGTTTATATCATTTTTTCGGGGTTTACCGCTTCGTCAAATTCGGCTTCGGTCAGAAATCCGAGGCGAAGAGCCTCTTCGCGGAGCGTCGTGCCGTTTCTGTTCGCTTCCTTTGCCACTTTCGCGGCGTTATCGTAGCCTATTTTCGGCGAAAGCGCGGTAACGAGCATAAGCGAGCGGCGGACGTTTTCTTCCATCTTTTCTTTGTTTGCGGAAAGTCCCGCAAGGCAGTTTTTCGTAAACGACCGCACAGCGTCCGAAAGCAGGGTTACGGACTGCAAAAAATCATACGCGATCACGGGCATATACACGTTGAGCTGAAAATTGCCCTGTGAGGCGGCAATGCCCACGGTAACGTCGTTGCCCATGACCTGCGCGGCTACCATAGTGAGCGCTTCGCACTGTGTGGGGTTTACCTTGCCGGGCATGATCGACGAGCCGGGTTCGTTTTCGGGGATCTTTATTTCGCCAATGCCGCATCTCGGGCCGGAGGCGAGCCAGCGGATGTCGTTTGCGATCTTCATAAGGTCCGCAGCAAGCGTTCTGAGCGCGCCGTGACAAAACGCTATATCGTCTTTTGACGAAAGAGCGTGAAATTTGTTTTTTGCGGAAATGAACGGGATACCCGTTATTTTGGCGATCTTTTTTACAGCCTCTTCAGCAAAGCCGTGAGGACTGTTGAGCCCCGTGCCTACCGCAGTGCCGCCGAGAGCGAGAGACAAAAGTCCGTCAAGAGATGAACATACCGAGTCTTCGCACCGCTGCACCATCGCCCGCCATCCGCTTATTTCCTGCGAAAAAGCGATCGGCACCGCGTCCTGCAAATGAGTGCGGCCAACGGTTATTATGCCTTCGTTTTCCTTTTCAAGCCTTAAAAACTCACCGATCATGCCGTCAAGCGCCGGTATAAGCTTTTCTCTGACGCTTTTTACCGCCGCAATATGGAGCGCTGAGGGGAAAGTATCGTTTGAAGACTGCGACATATTCACGTGGTCGTTTGGGTGAAGAAGTTTTTTTCCCGCAACGGCGTTTCCTCTGTTTGCGATGACCTCGTTTACATTCATGTTCGTCTGAGTGCCGCTGCCTGTCTGCCATACCGAAAGCGGAAAGCTTTCGCCGAGACTGCCGTCAAGGATCTCGTCGCAGACAGACTCTATGATCTTTTCTCTTTCCCCGTCAAGCTTGCCCGTCTCAAAATTAGTCTGAGCGCAGGCTTTTTTTATTATCACAAGCGCGTTTATTATTTCACGCGGCATTTTTTCTTCGCCTATGCGGAAATTCTGAAGGCTTCGCTGTGTCTGCGCGCCGTAAAAGCTGTCGAGAGGCACCTGAACGGGCCCCATGCTGTCGTATTCTGTTCGTGTATCCATAAAAATCTCCTGCGGAGTAAAAAATCAGATCGGGCTTAATTCGAAGAGCCTATGTCAGTCTATCGTAAAATGCTTCGGCAGTCCGTGCTCGGTGGGAATGGCAACCTCGCCCTCTATGAGCGGAGCAAGATACGTTAAAAGCTCGTCTGTAACGTTGCAGCCGCGGGGAACGATATATTTTACGGGTATCGTTTTGATATGATTTGCAACTTTTGAAACGGAGCAGAAGCCTACCGAGACGGAATATGAGCCGTCGGCGTTGTTATCCCTCTCAAAATATGCGAAATCGCCCGAATTGCCCGCCGCAACGTGTTCTGCGCAGCAGGCTCCGACAAGCACGCTCTCTTCGATATCGGTTTTTGAAAGGCAGTGACCGGCGCATCTTTGCGGCAGACTCAGCTCTATTGAGCGGCATTTGCAGCCGATCTTTGCGCGCACGTGAGTTTCAAGCACTTTTGCCGCGCCTGCGAGATATTTATGACCGAAAATATCTACCGAGCCGCTCTGCGCGCTTTCGCCCACGTATCTGCCGTCGGCAAGCTTTACGCCTTCCGATACCGCAACAACAACGTTGGGCTTTTTTTCGAGAACGGCGTTTACGTCCTCAATAAATCTGTCAAAATCAAAAAACGTTTCGGCAACATAAACAAGGTCCGCGCAGGACTGTCCGAAAATTCTCGGCAAGGCGGCGCCCGCGGCAAGCCAGCCGGCGTCTCTGCCCATTATTTCAACTATCGTTACGGCTTTTACCGTGTATATCGAGCAGTCTCTCGCTATCTCTTCAACGGTGGTGGCGATATATTTGAGCGCGGAGGGGTAGCCGGGCGTGTGGTCGGTGATAACAATATCGTTATCTATCGTTTTGGGAACGCCGACGATATATATTTCGTAAAAATTGTTTTTTGCGTATCTTGAAAGCTTGTCGGCGGTATCCATAGAATCGTTGCCGCCGATATAGATGAAAAACCGTATGCCGTAAGTGCGGAAAACGTTGAAGATATCGGCGTATACGGGGTCGTTAAGATCTGACGGAAGTTTTTTTCTGCACGAGCCGAGCGCGGCGGCGGGAGTGCATTCAAGCGCGTAATGATCCTCCGCCGACTGAACGTAACGCGAAAGATCGACTATTTTTCCTTCGCAAACGCCTTCGATGCCGTTTTTTGCGCCGTATATGCGTTTTACGTTCGGGCAGCCGCGAAGTCCTTTTATAACGCCGGAAAGGGTCGCGTTTATCGCGGCAGTCGGTCCTCCCGATTGACCGATGAGCGCATTGCCGTCTATTGGAAGAACATTTTTGCTTTCTTCAAACATAACTCAACCTCCGTTTTTGCGGTTTGACGCAATTTTGTATATTATGAACCCGACCAGCGCGGCGGCAGCAAGCGCGGCAAGGATTATCCAGCCGGCGGTGCCGAGAGCGTCGAGGACGGAAATAAGTTTCGGGATATTTGAACCGAGAAGATAACCGAGAAGATAATAAACGAGGCATGCGAAAACCGTGACGGCGGAAATGAAAAAAACTGATTTTTTCTTTTCGGTTTTCGAAAGACCCATAACGATTATCGTTATGCACTGCATCGACGGCACGAAACGCAGGATAAAATACGAAGCGCCGCCGTATCTGCCTATTACTTTCTGCGCCTTTTCAAACGTTTTTTCGTTGATATGTGCTTTTACGAATTTTATGTTGCGGACCTTGTCCCCGAGATAATACGAAAGAAAGAAAAGCCCTATTGCCCCTGCGACAGCGCCCAGAGCGTATGAGGCAAAGCCGTAAATATGGTGAAAAACGCCCTGCGAAACAAGAATACCGAGCGCAACGAGAAGCGTATCGGAAGGGACGGGAGGGAAGATATACTGCAGCAGCGCGAGCGCAATAAGGATAAGGCAAAGCGACCATTCGGGAAATCCCGAAAAAAACGCGAGAATATCTGAAAGCGTCTGCTCCATCAGTTTTTAACTCTCGCTTTCAGGTGATATATCGGCTGACCCATCTGCGAAAAACGTTCTTCGTATTCGGTCATCGCAACGTTGTATATGCCGCTTTCGTGAAGGTTTTCGGTATAATCGAAAATCTCAAAGCCGCTTTCTTTCAATTCTTCGACAGAAAACTGAAAAAGCGGATAGTTATCTGTTTTAAAGGCGATAATGCCGTCGTCTTTCAGTATTTTTTTGTATTTTTCAAGATATGCGCGGTATGTGAGCCTTCTTTTTGCGTTGCGTTTTTTCGGCCACGGATCGGAAAAATTGAGAAAAAGAGTGTCTATGCTTTTTTCGGGACAGAATTCGAGTATGTCGTCAGCGCTCGCAAGAAGGTATTTTATGTTGTCAAGTCCGTTTTTCGCGCCTTTTTCCACCGCCATAACGATAATATCTTTCATTATTTCGACCGCAAAGAAAAGACAGTTTTCCTTTTCTGCGGTCTCAGCGGCAAATCTGCCTTTTCCGCAGCCAAGTTCGAGAAAAACGGGTTTTGTGTTTTCGGGAGGGATAACTATTTTATCCGTAATGTATTCCGCGCATCTTTCAAGGCGCGCATCACAGTTTTTTTTCTTTCGTGCTCGCATAAAAACTCCGGATCATCAAATATATTTAAAGTGAACGAGCAGTATCGCAACGTCTGCCGGCGATACGCCCGAAATGCGCCCTGCCTGACCGATGTTTGAAGGCTTTACGGCGTTGAGCTTCTGCCTTGCTTCAAGGCGAAGACCGGAAAGGGATGAATAGTCAAAATCGGGCGGAAGTCTTTTTTCTTCAAGCTTTTTGAACTGCTCCGCCTGATCTTTCTGACGGCTGATATATCCCGCGTATTTCACGCGTATTTCGACCTCTTCGCAAACGTATTTCGGCAAAGACGGTCTGTTTTTATCAACCGGCGCGAGAGAATCGTAGTCAAGCTCCGGCCGTCTTATGAGGTCTGCAAGCGAAATGCCGCTTGATACGGGCGAAGACCCTTTTTGCGAAAGCAGAGAAAGAAGGCTTTCGTTTGGAGATAAAAATGTTTTTTCCACACGCTCTTCCTCCGCGGCAATAAGCCGCATTTTCGTTTCGAATCTTTCCCATCTCTCGTCGCTTATCAGTCCGACTTTTCTGCCGTAAGGCGTCAGGCGTTCGTCCGCATTGTCCTGCCGCAGAAGAAGCCTGTATTCAGAGCGGGAAGTCATCATTCTGTAAGGCTCTCTCGTGCCCTTCGTTACAAGATCGTCTATCAGCGTGCCGATATAGCTTGAGCTTCTGTCGAGTATGAGCGGAGGCTCGCCTTTTATTTTCAGCGCGGCGTTTATGCCGGCAAAAAGCCCCTGCGCCGCAGCCTCTTCGTAGCCCGATGTGCCGTTGAACTGACCCGCTCCGTAAAGACCGCTTACTTTTTTGAATTCAAGCGTCTGCGTAAGCTCAAGAGGATCCGCGCAGTCGTATTCTATCGCATAGCCTATGCGCATTATCTCGGCGTTTTCAAAGCCTTCGAGAGAGCGTATCATTTTTATCTGAACGTCTTCGGGCAAAGACGACGACATACCCTGAAGATACATCTCTTCCGTATCTTTTCCCGTCGGCTCAAGAAAAAGCTGATGGCGCTCCTTATCGGCAAAACGCACGATCTTGTCTTCTATTGAGGGACAGTATCTCGGACCTATGCCGTGTATATCGCCCGAATAAAGCGGCGAGCGGTGAAGATTTTCTTTTATTATTCTTTTTGTTTCGTCGTTCGTATAAACAAGCCAGCACGGTTCGGTATTTTCGCCTATTTTTCTGCCTTCGTTTTCAAAAGACATCGGCACGATATTTTTGTCGCCGTCCTGTCTTTCGAGCTTCGTAAGATCGACCGAGCGTCTGTTTATTCTTGACGGCGTGCCCGTTTTGAAGCGCTGAGTAGATATGCCGAGCGCGCGTATGCTGTCGGTAAGCTTTGTTGCGGCAAACATGCCGTCAGGCCCGCCCGAATGCGAATGTTCGCCGACTATTATTCTGCCGTTTAGGTATGTGCCCGTGCAGACTATCACGGCTTTTGCGTTATATATAGCGCCGAGGTGCGTTTTTACGCCCGTAACGGCTCCGTTTTCAGTCAGAATATCGGTGATCTCAGCCTGCTTGAGCGAAAGATCGTCCTGCTTTTCGAGAATATGCTTCATCAGCTTCTGATATTCTCTTCTGTCTGCCTGTATACGCGAAGAATGGACTGCAGGGCCTTTGCCGAGGTTGAGCATGCGGCTTTGAAGGAATATTTTATCCGCACTTTTGCCCATTTCGCCGCCCAGAGCGTCTATTTCATGCACAAGATGTCCTTTTGCCGTGCCGCCTATAGACGGATTGCACGGCATATTCGCAACGGCGTCGAGATTGATCGTAAAGATCACCGTTTTCATACCGAGCCTTGCGCAGGCAAGAGCCGCTTCCACGCCGGCATGTCCCGCGCCGACAACGGCAACGTCGTAATTATCCGAAAAATTCAATTTGTTTTCCCTTCCGTTCCGGAAATTTTGATAAATCCGTATTTCCTGCCGCGCATAACTCTTGCGACACCTTCGGAAAACGCGTATGCGCCGTCAAAATCAAACGGTATGGCGATATTGCCGGTCTCTGTTATATATCCCCATTTTTCGGACGCGTTTTTGACAGCCGCAAATCCGTATGAAAAATCGTGCGCTTCGGCATACGACGGCTCTACGGCGTATTCGCCCGACGGATCTATATATCCGAAAGAAAGACCCATGCCGGAAAGAACGCCTACTTTTGCGAGTCCGCCGCTGAAAGGATACGCGCGGTTGAATTTGTATCCGGTCGCTTCTTTTCCGTCTGCGGAGATGTAGGCGTAAAGCGAACCGTTATATACTACGGCAAAGCCTTCCGAAAATTCCCCGGCTTCGTCCCATTTTGCGTCTATAGCAAAATTACCAGATTTGTCTATGTAGCCCCAGAGCCTGTCTTCAGACATTGCCGCGCAGAGATCTTCCGAAAAATCCGAACCGTCGTCGAGCGAAAGAGGAATTACGAAATTTCCGTCAATATCTATATATCCGCTCAGGTAGTCCTCAAAAACCTCCGCCACGCCCTCCGAAAAATCGGAAGCGCCGCCCCACGAAAAATCGCCGAGCAAAGATCCGTCTGCTTTTATATACGAAAAATGATTGTTTATCTCCGCGACCGCAGCGCCGCCGCAAAACGGACGTATTATGTCAAACAAAGGCTCGGTGAGGAGCTTTCCGCTGTTGTCTATAACGGCGTATTTATTGTTTATCATTACAGACGCTCTGCCCTCAGAAAAGGCGTTTGCCGCCTCAAAATCGCCGGAGATCACGGTTTTGCCCGTTTTGTCTATATAATTCCACGCATAGCCTGTCTGAACGGCGCAAAGTCCTTCCGAAAACGAGCCTGCGCTGTCGTAGACCGTATCTATCACAAGGTTGCCCGAAAGGTCTATAAAGCCCCATTTGCCGTCTTTTTTAACGGCGGCAAGCCCTTCCGAAAAATCGTGCGCTCCGTCCCATTTGAAATCGGAAACAAGCGCAAAGCCTTCCGCGGAAAGGTTATACGAGCAGGAGCATAAAAACGCGGCAAAAACTGCAGACAGCAGAATAATTAAAGCAATAAACGATTTTTTCACGGTATTCCTCCGTATTTATTTCATAATGTTCGCAAGCGTTCCAACGCCTTCGATCTCAATTTCAACTATGTCTCCACGAACCATCGGTCCTACGCCCTTCGGCGTGCCGGTAGAGATTATATCGCCTTTTTCGAGCGGAAAAGACTGGGAAATAAACTCTATGAGGCGGGCGGGCGAGTTCATCATGAGCGACGTGCTGCTGTCCTGCATGATCTTGCCGTTCAGCCTTGACTGTATGTGAAGATTGTTTATGTCGAGCCCCGTTGCAACATAAGGACCTATCGGGCAGAACGTTTCGAGGTTTTTGCCTCTCGTCCACTGTCCGTCGGCGCGCTGAAGATCTCTTGCGGTAACGTCATTCAGGCACGTAACGCCGAAAATATATTCCGCGGCGTTTTCAGCCTTCACATCTTTGCAGTGCTTTGAAATAACTATCGCAAGCTCGCCCTCAAAATCTATTCTCGAAGAAAAAGGATGAGAGATTATCGCGTCGGTATGTCCTATGACGGTATGCGGCATTTTGTTGAAAAGAGTGGGGTTTTCGGGAACGGGTCTGTCTCCGAATTCCTTGATGTGATCGTAATAGTTCAGCCCCACGGCAATGATCTTTGAAGGCTTTACGGGCGGGAGTATGCGCACGTTTTTTATCGGTACGGTAAGTCCCGTATCGCCTGCCCCGTCAAGAAAATCACCCGATAAAACAATTATTTTTTTCGGGTCCTCTTCGTCGAGCCTGCCGAAAAATGTTTCGTTTCTGTCTGTGCAGAACCTGAGGTATCTCATTGTATCCTCCGCAAAAAATGATTACATTTATACATTATATATTATAGCACAGAATCGGCGGGATTTCAATAAAAATTCTCAAATTTAGAAATAATGTTCCAAAAATACATAAAAAACCGTCTTGACAAAAACGCCATGTTGGTGGTATATTAATAATCGCAATTTACATTATTAAATTATAATGGAAAGTATCGGTTTTTTGCCGCAGCGTTTAAAGATTGGAGACTGAAAAGTGAAGCGTGTAAAAAAAGTCAATCCCTCGGCAGTATTCATCGCAGGATTTTTTGCGCTTATAATTATCGGCGCGATCCTTCTTTCTCTGCCCGTATCCTCCGCAAACGGAGAATCGACGCCTTTTTTCAGCTCGCTTTTCACCGCCGTATCGTCAACATGCATAACGGGGCTTATCGTATACGACACTTTTACCCACTGGTCTTTTTTCGGACAGGCGGTGCTCCTTTCTCTCATTCAGCTCGGAGGTCTCGGTTTTATGACCGTTGCCACAGTGTTTTCGCTGCTTTTCAGACGGTCTGTGGGACAGCGGGAAAGACTGCTTCTTGCGCAGAATTTCAATCTTGACGAAACGTCAGGCGTAATAAGGCTCGTAAAACTCATTCTTGCAGGCACATTTTCTTTTGAGGGCGCGGCGGCGGTGGTGCTTTCTTTCAGATTTATACCTGAATACGGCTTTTTAAGCGGGATATGGCGCGGAGTTTTCGTTTCCGTTTCCGCTTTCTGCAATGCAGGCTTTGATCTTATGGGCAGCCACGGCGCGTTTTCGTCCCTCACGCCTTATGCGGACGATCTTACGGTAAATCTCACCGTTTGCGCGCTCATAACCGTGGGCGGACTCGGTTTTCTTGTGTGGCAGGATATTTTTTCGGGGAAGAAATTTTCCGAAATGTCGTTTCAGTCAAAAATCGTGATCTCTTTTTCGGGCGCGCTTATAATTATCGGCGCCGCGGCGATATTTATGATAGAATTCACAAATCCCGAAACGCTCGGCGCTCTTTCGGTAAAAGGCAAAGCTCTTTCAGCGGTATTTCAGTCGGTGACCGCAAGAACGGCGGGCTTCAACACTCTTGATCTTGCCGCTCTCAGAGAGCCTTCTCAGATAATAATGATAATTCTTATGTTTATCGGCGGCTCTTCCGGATCTACCGCGGGCGGAATAAAAACAAACACCGTTGCCGTGCTGTTTTTTGCGGCGGTCTCCGTTCTTCGCGGCAGAAAGGAAGCGGTCGTAATGAAAAAACGCATACCGCAGGATACGGTGCTTCGCGCCTTTGCTCTCGTGTTTATATCCCTTATGATAATGCTCGTTTTTTCGTTCGCGATATCGGTTGCGGAGTCGATACCGTTTACAGCGTCGCTTTTTGAATGCGTATCGGCGTTTTGCACGGTGGGGCTGACTCTCGGCATAACTCCCTCTCTTTCGGCGTTCTCTCTCACGCTGCTTATGATACTTATGTTTCTCGGCAGAATAGGTCTTCTTACGCTTTCTGTCGCGCTTTTCAGAAAGCAGGCGGCGTCGGAAAACGGAGTGAGATACCCCGAGGCGAAAATAACGATAGGTTAAAAAAACAATATTTTACGGAGGACAGAATATGAAATCATTTGCCGTTATAGGACTCGGCCGTTTCGGAAGAAGTCTTGCAATAAAGCTTTCGCAGCTCGGCGCGGAAGTGCTTGCGATAGATAAAAACATGTCTGTTGTTGAAGATATCAGCGAATATGTAACACAGTCCGTTTCGGGCGACTGCACGGACGAAAAGGTTTTGCGCGCGCTAGGCGTAAGAAATTTCGACTGCGCTGTAGTGGCGATCTCTGAAAATATCGAGGCAAGCATAATGATAACCTCCGCCCTCAAAACGCTTGAGGTGAAGTATGTTGTTGCAAAGGCGAAAAGCGCGCTTCACGCAAAGGTTTTGAAGCAGATAGGCGCGGACAGGGTGGTTTTTCCCGAGGCGGACTTCGGAGAAAAGCTCGCGCAGGGGCTTTTGTCGGCAAACGTTCTCGATTTTATAGAGCTTTCGGATAAATATTCGATAATGGAAATTAAAATGCCGTCCGAGTGGGCGGACAAAACGCTTGCCGAGCTTGACGTAAGAAAAAAATACGGCATAAACGTTGTTGCGGTAAAAGATCCCGAAACGGGATTCATAGATATTTCGCCAAATCCGACGTCTCCGCTCGAAAAAGACCGTCTGCTTGTTGTTATCGGTTCTGACTCAGACATAAAAAAGCTGACAAAGTGATATGATAAAATATATTTCAAGCGTAAAAAACCCGACGGTGTCAAAAACCGCCGCGCTGAAAACAGAAGGAACAAAAAACGCTTTTCTTCTTGAAGGCGAAAAGTTTATAGACGACGCTGCGGCAAAAAACATTATATCTGTTTTTTCAACAGACCGGTCTCTTTGCGGACATTATGAAAAAAAAGGCGCGGAATGCTTTGAAGTGACCGAAAGCGTAATGAAAAAACTTTCTGGCGAAAGCTCCGCCTCACGTATTATTGCCGTGGTGAAAAAAGAAGAAACTCCCATGCCCGAAAAGCTGCTTCTTCTTGACGGGATACAGGATCCGGGCAACGTAGGCACGATGATACGCACGGCATACGCGTTCGGCTTCGGCGTTATCTGCGGCGAAAGAACGGCAAACCCGTATCTTCCTAAGGCAGTTAGATCAACGGCAGGCGCATTATGCGGAGCGTATGTGGAAAAAAGAGATCTCGACGAATTCATACCCGAACTCAAAGCTGACGGATATACCGTTTTCGGCTCCGCGCTTGAAAAAAATGCCGTTCCTCCCGAAAAAAAAGAAGGAAAAACGGCGCTTGTGATAGGCAGCGAGGGCAGCGGAATGACCGAAAGCGTTGCGAAAAAATGCGACGGCGTTTTTTACATCCCGATAAAGAACGTGGAATCTCTCAACGCCGCGACCGCCGCCGGGATACTTATGTATGCTCTTTGCGGCAAATAATTTAACACCGGAGTAAAAATGAACTCAAACGAAGAGCTTTACGCTTTATGGATAATGACCGTTACCGAAAACAGTCCGTCGGCGGCAAGACGCGCCGCAAAAACGTTCGGAACGGCAAAAGACGTTTATGAAGGCGGCCGATCTGATTTTTGCGGTTTTCGCGAAAACACGGCAGAGCTGTTTATGAATAAAGACCTTACCGCCGCAAAAGAGCTTGCCGAAAAATGCCGTAAGCTCGGCATACGGGTAATTCCGTTTTCGTCTGCCGAAATGCCTGATGAGGTAAAAAAACTCGAAAATCCGCCGTGCGCTCTTTTTGTAAAGGGCACGGGCGTGTTTTCTCAGACAGATGTGCGCGTGGCGATAGTAGGATCGAGAAAAGCGACCGATCTGGGCAGAAAAATAGCTTCCCGCCTTGCATACGAGCTTTCTTCCGCAGGCGTTACGGTCATAAGCGGTATGGCGACGGGCATAGATACCGCCGCGCATAAGGGCGCGCTTTACGAGGGAAAGGAAACATTCGCATTTTTGGGCGGCGGCGCAGATGTGATTTACCCGAAGCAAAATGCGGAGCTTTACCGCCGTATCACGCAAAACGGCGCGGTAGTTTCGGAATATCTTCCGTCGTCATCGGTGCAGGGATTTCATTTTCCCGAAAGAAACAGACTTCTGAGCGCTTTTTCGAAAGTTGTGATAATAGTTGAATCGGACGAAAACGGCGGCTCGATGCGAACGGCGGAGCACGCAAAAAAACAGGGCGTGCCTGTGCTTGCAGTTCCCGGTCCACTCGATTCGGCGGTAAGCCTGGGCACTAACAGACTGATAAAAGACGGCTGTCCCGCAGTTACGTGCGCAGATGACGTGATCGATTTTCTCAATTCGCAATACGGCATGCGGCTCAGAATAATGAAAAGGCTTTCGTCTCTTGCCGAAAAAAAGGAAAAAGAGACAGATAAAAAAACAGAAAAGCCCGAAAAGTCCGAAAAAGCGGAAAAACAGCCGCCAGGACCCGAAATAAAGGAAACAGCGGAAAAAGATCTCTCGTCTCTTTCCGATTTTGAAAAGGCGGCATACAGGCTTGCGGAAAAAAGAGGTTCCTTTTCGGTAGACGAGGTTTGCGAAGCGCTTGACGCAAGTTTCGGCGAAGCGTTTTCGGCAATAACGGATCTTGAGGAAAAAGAGCTTATATTTGAGGCGGAAGCCGGCAGATACAGATTAAAATAATAATTATATATAACCACAGGAGCAAAGTAATGGCAACAAGAAAAACAACAGCAAAAGAAACGCCCAAAGGCACAAAAAACCTTCTTATCATCGAATCTCCGAACAAAATCAAATCAATAAAAAAGATACTCGGCTCAAAATACGAGGTTTTATCGTCAAAGGGCCATATACGCGATCTGCCGTCTTCACGGCTCGGCGTTGATATAGAAAACGGATTTGCGCCCGAATACGTCGTTTCGAGAAAAGACGGCAAATCCGCAGTGCTCAAAGAGCTTAAAACGGCTGCTGAATCGAGCAGAAAAATATTTCTCGCAACCGACCCCGACAGAGAGGGCGAAGCGATCGCATGGCATCTTGCCACTCTGCTCGGTCTTGACCCTGACGACAACATACGCGTAACATTCAACGAAGTAACGAAATCCGCCGTAACTGCAGGCGTTGAAAACCCGAGAAGCATAAACATGAACCGCGTTTCGGCACAGCAGGCAAGGCGTGTTCTTGACAGGATAGTAGGTTACAAGCTCAGTCCGTTTTTGTGGAAAAAAGTAAAAACGGGGCTTTCCGCGGGCAGAGTTCAGTCTGTGGCAACAAAGCTCATAGTTGACCGCGAAAGAGAGATAGAGGCGTTCAAGCCCGACGAATACTGGACTCTCAAAGCGCTTTTCCGCAAAGGCGCAAAGGAGTGGACAGCCAGTTTTTACGGTGAAAAAAGCGGAAAGATGTCTGTAACCAACAAGGAGAGCATGGACGCTCTTCTTGCCGATCTTGAAAAAGCGGAATATCTTATTTCTTCCGTTGAAAAAAGAGAAGAAAAAACAAACCCGAAGCCGCCGTTCACAACGTCCGCACTGCAGCAGGAGGCGTCTTCCCGTCTCCGTTTCAGTCCGCAGCGCACGATGAGCCTCGCTCAGAATCTTTACGAGGGCATCGAAGTAAAGGGCAGAGGCGCGGTAGGTCTTATCACATATATGAGAACAGACTCTCAGCGTGTTTCGGATGAGGCAGCTTACGCCGCAGAAAAATTTATTAAAGATACTTACGGAGCAGGATACTATCCTCCGTTCAGAAGAGTATACAAAACGAAAAACAACGCGCAGGACGCTCACGAGGCAATTCGCCCCACAGACGTAACTCTTACTCCGCAGCTGCTCAAAGAAAGCCTTACAAGCGAACAGTTCCGTCTTTACAAGCTCATATGGGAGCGGTTCGTATCGTCGCAGATGGCGTCTGCGGTATATGAAGTTACCGATGTTGACGTGTGCGCGCAGGGCAAAACGACAAAAAAAGAGTATATTTTCAAGGCATCCGATAAAAAACAGGTATTCGGCGGCTTTACCGAGGTTTATGGATATACGGATGACGAAAAACTTCCGAAAAAACTTCCTCCCCTCACAGTCGGCGAAAAGGCGGAGCTTGAAAAACTCGATCCGGAGCAGAAATTCACACAGCCGCCGTCACGCTATACCGAAGGATCGCTTGTAAAAGCGCTTGAAGAGGACGGCATAGGCAGACCGTCAACCTTTGCAACGATCGTAAGCACGATAATAGACAGACATTACGTTGAAAAGGACGGCCGCAACCTCAGACCGACGTCCTTAGGCAACGTTACCACAGACGTTCTTACCGAAAACTTCCGAAACATAGTAGATGTGGGCTTTACGGCGGGCATGGAAAGCGGCCTTGACGAAATAGAAGACGGCAAAAAGAATTATCTCGATATAATGAACAGCTTTTACGGCGAATTTGAGGAAGAGCTGAAGGAAGCCGAAAAGAAGCTTGACGGCGTAAAGGTTTCCGTTCCCGATGAGGAAAGCGACGTTGTGTGCGAAAAATGCGGCGCGAAAATGGTCTATAAAGTCAGCCGTTTCGGAAGATTTCTGGCATGTCCCAACTATCCTACGTGCAAAAACACAAAATCGATAGTCGTTGAGGCAGAAGGCACATGTCCCGAATGCGGAGGCAAAATACTTGTCCGCCGTTCAAAAACGGGAAAAACCTATTACGCCTGCGAAAGAACGGGCGAATGCGGATTTATGACGTGGGATCTGCCCACAAAAGAAAGATGCCCGAAATGCGGCTCTACGCTTTTCAGAAAATTCAACCGTCTTTACTGTCAGAAAGCATCCTGCGGCTATGAAACGAAGGTCGAAAGAAAGCAGGAAAAGAGCGGAGACGACAAATAATGAATAAAACGGTTTTCATAACCGGCGGCGCAAAGGGAATAGGCGCGGCGTGCGCGGAGGAATTTGTAAAAAAAGGGTATAATGTTGCGGTAAATTACAGATCGAGCCGCGAAAAAGCCGAAGCGCTCGAAAAAAAACTGAAAGAAAAAGGAACGGATGTAACTCTTTTTTGCGGTGACTGCTCAGACGAAAAAAGGGTCGTTGAAATGATTTCCGCGACAGAAAAGAAATACGGAAAAATAGACGTTCTTGTAAACAACGCCGGAGTAAGCCTTATAAAACTTTTTACCGAAACTACCGAAAGCGAGTGGGACTACGTATTTTCAAACAACCTCAAAAGCGCGTTTTTATGCTCGAAAGCTGTATGCCGGGGCATGATAAACGCCGGCGGCGGCGCAATAGTGAATGTTTCGTCTATGTGGGGCGTTTGCGGAGCGTCGTGCGAGGTGGCGTATTCATCGTCAAAGGCCGGAATGATAGGGTTGACGAAGGCGCTCGCAAAAGAGCTTTCCCTTTCGAATATCAGGGTAAACTGCGTATGTCCCGGCGTTACCGATACCGATATGAACGCTTCGCTTGACGAGGAAACGGTAAGGGAGCTTATCGGTCAGATACCTCTTTCACGGTTCGCCGCTCCTGAGGATATCGCAAAAGCAGTGCTGTTTTTTGCCGAAAATGAATATATCACGGGGCAGATACTTACCGTTGACGGCGGAATGACGGTTTAAAGGAGAAAAACTTGGAAAAAAACACAGTATACGTTGTCGGCGCCGGTCTTGCGGGATGTGAGGCGGCGTGGCAGGCGGCAAAAAGCGGAGCGAAAGTCCGTCTTATTGAAATGAAGCCGAAAAAACGCATTCCGGCGCATAATTCGGATCTTTTTTGCGAGCTTTGCTGCTCAAACTCTTTTCGCGCGGAAGGTCTTTCAAACGCGATAGGTCTGCTCAAGGAAGAGCTTCGGCTCATGGGCTCTCTTGTTATGATGTGCGCCGATAAAACGCGCGTTCCCGCAGGCGGCGCTCTTGCGGTGGACAGAGAGGAGTTTCCGAAGGCGGTAACCGAATATATAAAAAACGAGCCGAATATAGAAATCATCGAAAAAGAGGTCGATTCACTCGATTTTGACGCTCCCGCGGTGATCGCTACCGGTCCGCTCACTTCAGAACCGCTCGCAATAAAAATATCTGAATTTTTCGGCGAAGAGGGACTTCATTTTTTCGACGCTGCGGCGCCTATAGTAACGGCTGAAAGCGTTGATATGTCCAAGGCGTATCTCGCGTCGCGCTACGGCAAGGGAACTCCGGATTATATAAACTGTCCGATGACGAAAGAGGAATACGAGGCGTTTTACGATGCGCTCATAACGGCTCAGACCGCAGAGATACGCGATTTTGAAAACAACGTATTCGAAGGCTGTATGCCGGTGGAAACTATGGCTCAGCGCGGAAAAGACACGCTTCTTTTCGGTCCGCTCAAGCCTGTGGGACTACCCGATCCCAAAACGGGCAAAACGCCGTATGCGGTAGTTCAGCTGAGAAAAGACAACGCCGCATCTTCGATGTATAATCTTGTGGGATTTCAGACGCATCTTAAGTTTCCCGAACAGAAAAGAGTTTTTTCGATGATACCGGGGCTTGAAAACGCGGAGTTCGTCCGCTACGGCGTTATGCACAGAAACACGTATATCTCCTCGCCTTCAAATCTTACAGCCGCATATGAGGCGGTAAAAAGAAAAGGACTGTTTTTTGCGGGACAGATGACGGGCGTTGAAGGGTATATCGAAAGCTGTTCTTCGGGTTTTGTTGCCGGCATAAATGCGGCAAGAGAAACGCCGTATATTTTCGATGAAAAAACAGCGATAGGAGCGCTTGCGCATTACATAAGCAACGAGGCGGTAACGGATTTTCAGCCTATGAACGTTAATTTCGGCATTTTTCCGCCGCTGGAATGGTCGGGCAGAAAACCGAAAAAGGCAGACAGAAAAGAAATGTATTCCGCAAGAGCGATCGAAATAATCAAAAATACGGAATTTTATCGGGGGGAATAATAAATGGTAATAATAGTTGACGCAATGGGCGCCGATAATTCGCCGGAGGTAATGGTCACAGCCTCGGCGCGCGCGGTAAAGGAATTCGGCGTGAATATAAAGATCGTCGGCATAGAAGACGAAATAAAAAAGATCATATCCGAAAAAAATCTCTCTGCGGAGGGAATAGAAATCGTAAACGCGCCCGACGTTATAACGATGCACGACGAGCCGATATCCGTAAGGAAAAAAACGGAGTCCTCTCTTTCAAAATCGCTTTACATGCTTAAAAACGGCGAGGGCGACGCTCTTGTTTCCGCCGGAAATTCAGGCGCTCTTCTTGTGGGGGCAACGCTTATCGTCCGCTGCGTAAAAGGCGTTCGCCGTGCGGCAATGGCGCCGGTAATGCCGGTAAAAGGCGGCGTTATGATGATAGTCGATTCAGGCGCAAATCTTGACTGCAAGCCCGAAATGCTCGAACAGTTTGCCGTTATGGGCTCGGTTTATATGAAAAACATACACGGCATCGCCGCTCCCCGCATAGGTCTTGCAAACAACGGCGCGGAGGAAACAAAAGGCACGGAGCTTTATGTTGAAACGCATAAGGTCCTTAAAAACAACGGCAAAATCAATTTCGTTGGCAATGTTGAGGGCAGGGGACTGCCGCTTGGCGAGTGTGACGTTGCGGTAACAGACGGCTTTACGGGCAATATGATACTCAAAACATATGAAGGCGCAGGCAAAATGTTTGCGGACGAAATAAAAAATATGTTCAAAAAGAATATCATCACAAAAATCGGCGCGCTTTTCGTTATGGGCGGCATAAAGGATCTCAGAAAACGCATGGATTACAAGGAAGTTGGCGGAGCAATGCTTCTGGGCATCTCAAAACCCGTAATAAAAGCTCACGGCTCTTCGGACGAAAAGGCGTTTTTCTGCGCGATACGCCAGGCGGTAAACCTTGTGAAGGCAAACGTTATTCCGCAGATAGAAGAGGCGATGAAAAAAGATACGGAAGAGGAAAACAATGTTTAACATAGGCGTTTTTTCAAGGCTTAAACCGTTTCTTGCCGAAATTTTCGACGTTGACGAAAGCGAAATAAAGCCCGATACCGATCTTTTTGCAGATCTTTTCGCCGATGAATACGACATGCTTGAAATCGCGATGATAATCGAAGAAGAGTTCGGCAAAAAAGTAACGCTTCCGAAAAAAGGACCATACACCGTTGAAAAACTCACTGCCGCCGCTGAAAAATAAAGGAAGGAAAAACATAATGAGCGCTTCTTTTTATACGGGAGCGGAAGAAAAGATCTCGCTTCTCGAAAAAAAGATAAATTATTCTTTCACAAATAAAAAACTTGCCGCAGACGCGGTCACGCATTCGTCTTTTTACAACGAACACAAGCATGAGACCGAATCAAACGAACGCCTTGAGTTTTTGGGCGATTCAGTGCTTTCGCTCATCACGTGCGAATACCTCTTTTCGCATATCCACGAAAACGAAGGCGTATTGACAAAGCTCAAGGCTGCGCTTGTGTGCGAAGACTCTCTTTACGCTTTCGCAAAAGCAAAAGGTCTCGGCGAATGTCTGCTTTTCGGCAAAGGCGAAAAAGCCGCCGGCACGGAAAGAAAATCAACTCTTGCCGATGCGGTAGAGGCAATGCTCGGCGCAGTCTATCTTGACGCGGGCATCGAAGAGGTTAAAAAGATAATCTTGCCGTATCTTATCTCGTGCATAGGCGAGTCGGAAGTTTTGCACGATTACAAAACCATGCTTCAGGAGATCGTTCAGAAAAACAAGGGCGAGCTTTTATCGTATGAGATAATCGACGAATCGGGACCCGCGCACGACAAAATGTTCGTCTGTCAGGTGAAGATCAACTCAAACATAATCGCAAAGGGCGAAGGACACTCCAAAAAGACAGCGGAACAGGCAGCCGCCAAATCCGCCCTTGCGCTGATGGGGATAAAGTAGAAAATTCCGTTTGAAACAAAGCAAAAGACGCCGAAAAAGGAGGGAGACGCGCGGTGAAAAAGAAGCATGCGACGATACCGGTGTTTGTGCCGCATTATGCGTGCCCTAACGACTGTGTGTTTTGCGATCAGAAGAAGATATCGGGCGCGCAGAGTCCGCCGGAAGATCTTGAAGAGTTTCTTTTTTCCGCGGCGGCGGGGCTTTCCGAAAAATTCACCGAAGCGGATATAGCTTTTTTCGGGGGCAGCTTTACCGGCATAGACGAAAATCTTATGCGGTATTATCTTGCGGCGGCGAAAAAAACGAGGGAAAAATACCCGAGGATAACGGGGATACGGCTGTCAACGAGACCGGATTTCATATCCGAGCATATACTTGACGTGCTTGAAGAATACGGCGTTACGGCAATAGAGCTCGGGGCGCAGAGCATGGATGACGGCGTGCTTTCGCTTTCTGAAAGAGGTCATACGGCGGCAGACACGGCAAGGGCGGCAAAAATGATAAAAAGCCGCGGATTTTCACTTGTTTTGCAGACTATGACGGGGCTTCCGGGCGACAGCGAAAAAAAGGATATCGAAACGGCAAAAAAGGTCGCGGCGCTTATGCCCGATGCCGTGCGGATATATCCCTGCGTCGTGCTTTCGGGAACAAAGCTCGAAAGAATGGCGAAAGAGGGAAAATACAAGCCGCAAACAGTCGAAGAGGCTGTAAAAATATGCGCCGGACTGATTGAGTTTTACGAAAAAAACGGGATAGACGTTTTGCGGGTGGGGCTTCACTCATCAGACCTGACAAAAAACGGCAGCGTTGTCGGAGGCGCGTTTCATCCGGCGTTCGGCGAGCTTTGCGAGAGCGAGATAATATATCGCAGAATGCGGGAAAAGATCGTTAAAAACGGGGTTTTAGGCGGCGTATTCGCGACAGCGGTCCCTAAAACGGATATTTCTAAAACGGTCGGTCAGAAAAGAGAAAACATCCAAAGACTTGAAAAAGAGTTTGACATAAAAATCAGAATAACATACAAAGAGTAAAAGAAAGCGAGGATAAAGTTAAAATGAAACCTATAGTTACAGCGCAGTGTTACACGATACATCCGCATATGCAGACGGACGAGGATTTTGTTGCGTCCATGAAAAAAATAAAGGAGATCGGCTACAACGTCGTTCAGCTTTCGGGACACACGAAAGTTACGCCTTCTGTAGTAACAGAAACGCTGAAGGAATACGATCTGAAATGCTGTGTAACGCACTCTCCGTTTTCGAGACTTACAGACGATTTTGACGCGCTTGTAAAGGAGCATGAAGATTGGGGCTGCAGCGTGATAGGCGTAGGCGGCATGCCCGGCGAATATCCGAAAACGGTCGAAGGCTACACCGAGTTTGTGAAAAAGGCAAACGAAATAGGCGAAAAGCTTGCGGCGCACGGAATGAAATTTGCGTATCACAACCATTCATTCGAGTTTGAGAGGATATCCGGCGCAACAAGAGGAATGGATATACTGCTTGAAGGATTCGGTAAAAACGTTGAGTTCATACCCGACTGCTTCTGGCTTCAGTATGCCGGAGTGAACGTATATTCGTGGCTTTTGCAGCTGAAGGGCAGAACGAGCGTAATGCATTATAAGGATTACAGAATAGTCCCCGGAAAGGGCAATCACGATTTTGCCGAGATAGGCAACGGAAATATGGATTACGGGCTTATTACGGAGATCGCGGAGAAGATCGGGGCAAAATATGCCGCGATAGAGCAGGATTCGTGCCCCGGCGACAGATTTGACAGTCTGAAGATCAGTTTTGACTACTGCACGAAAGTGCTCGGACTGCCCGTAAAATAAATGAAAGCAGGTTCAGAGATGTATAATTTTGTGATTTCGGCGTTCGGTGACGAGATAAATCAGGATATAACCGAACAGATGAACGTTCTTGAAAAAAACGGAGTAAAATATATTGAGCTTCGGGGCATAAACGGTAAAAATATTTCCGACTGGGCTCCGAAAGAATTCGAGGAAATAATAAAGCAGATGGAAGACCGCGGCTTCGGCGTATCGTCTCTCGGTTCTCCGATAGGAAAAATAGGCATAACGGACGATTTCGGCGGACATCTCGACAAATTTAAAAATACGCTCGATCTTGCGGCTGTGGCAAAAACGAAATATATACGTATGTTCAGCTTTTATATGCCGCAGGCGGAATGCGAAAAATACCGCGACGCCGTTCTTGAGCGCTGGAATGCGTTTATAGACGCGGCAAAGGGATACGACGTTACGCTTCTGCATGAAAACGAGCACGGCATATACGGCGAAAGCGCCGCAAACTGCCTTGATCTGATAAAATCGCTGAATTCCGAAAAAGTAAAAGCGGTGTTCGATCCGGCAAACTTTGCGATCGACGGTCACGATACAATAAAGGCGTATGCGCTGCTCAAAGATTACGTTGAATATATGCATATAAAAGACGCCAAAACAGACGAGCACATAGTTGTGCCTTCGGGCGAGGGCGACGGAAACGTGCCGTATATCATAAATTCGCTCAAAGAGCGCGGGTTCAGCGGATTTTTGTCTATTGAGCCGCATCTTGCCACAAGCAATATCGCAGTCGGAGGCGCAGAGCTTTTTGAAGTTGCTCTCAATGCGTTGAAAAAACTGATATAATTATCCGAAAACGAAAGGAGAAGAGGTTATGATCCTTGTAATCGTCGGACTGATATTCATTCTTTTCAGATTTGACTATTCATTTTTCAGCTACAATGTGGAGGCGAGCGTTGCCGTTGACGTTCTGCCTGACTTTGTGGGTTATTTGCTCATATGGTTCGGGCTTGAAAAATCTGTAGACGTAAACAGATGGTTCAAAGAGGCGCACTCTGCCGCAACGGGAATGATGCTGCTAACGTTTATAACGCTTATTTCCTCTCTCAGTTTTCTTCTGGAGCCTCTGCTGGAAAGTCCTGACGGACAGCTGTTTGCGATACTGTTTTATTTTATAAATTACCTTGTGCGCATCGGCGGCAGCATTCTTACCGCGCTCACGATGATCTTTATGTTTATGCTTGCCTCTGCGATAGGGTATTCAATGCAGTCTCAGGAGCGGATGTTCCTTTGCAGGGTGATGTATGTTTTCAGCATAGCATACAGCGTTCTTGCAGTGGTATATATAGTAAATCAGTTTATAAATCTGCCTTTGCCGCTTGACTGGATAACGGCGGGCATAAACGTGATATTTATTCTGTTTTCGTATATTTCGATGAATAAAATCAAGGAGCTTGCGTAAAACGCGGTTCTGAAGGTTACCATTATAATATATAAGCATAATTTCAAAATGGAGATGTGTTGTTTTGGATCTTGATTTTTCCGGCAAAATATATCTTTCGGGCATAGGCGGCTCTTCTATGAGCAGTCTCGCAAAAATACTGCTTTTTCGGGGCAAAAAAGTCTGCGGCTCGGATATGCAGTCTTCGGAGGCTACTGACGAGCTTGTAAAAAAAGGCGTAAAGGTTTATATCGGGCAGAAGGCAGAGAATATAGAGGCTGAAATGCCGGCTGCGATAGTAAAAACCGAAGCGGTTTCCGAAAGCAATCCCGAGATCGTGGCGGCTGCAAGGCTCGGCATACCCGTATATCGCCGCGCGGAGCTTCTCGGCACGCTGCTTGACGGATACAAAAAAACGATAGGCGTTGCCGGCACTCACGGCAAAACGACCACAAGCTCTATGATAACGTCCGTTTTTCTTGCATCCGGGCTTGATTTTTCCGCAATTTTAGGCGGACATATGAAGCAGCTCGGCGACGGATACACCATAGGCAAAACCGACTCGGTGTGCGTGTTTGAAAGCTGCGAATATAAAGAGTCGTATCTGTTTTTCAAAAGCGACATATCCGTTATTCTAAATATCGCGCCCGATCATATGGAATACTTCAAAACGGAAGAAAACCTTATAAATTCCTTCAGACGGTATCTGCAAAACACAAAACCGGGCGGATATGTTGTGTATAATGCGGAGGACAGGGCATCTCTTGAAATGATAGAGGGCTATGAGGGAAAAAAAGCGTCGTTCGGCATTGAAAAGGGCAGATTTCACGCGAAAAACGTTACGCTTGAAAAAGGATGCGGCGTTTTCGACCTTTATGACGGCGATACTCTTCTCGGCAACGTCCGCCTGGCTATCCCCGGTCTTCACAACGTGAAAAACGCCGTTGCCGCGGCTGCGGCATGCACTCTTTACGGTATCGATGCTGAAACGGTCGTTCGCGGACTTTGCGATTATGCCGGAGACGAGCGGCGCTTTGAATATCACTGCGTTGTAAACGGCGCGGTCATAGCCGACGATTACGGACATCACCCCGACGCTTACAGGGTAACTTTCGATACCGCAAGAGCCATCGGCTTCAGGCGGATAATAGCGATCCATCAGCCGCACACATTTTCAAGAACGAAACTGCTTATGAAAGAGTTCGCGGAGGTTCTTTCAACGGTCGATCACGTGATCGTAGCCCCCATATACGCCGCAAGAGAAACTAACGATCTGTATAACGTATACGCGCAGGACCTCGTGGCGCTTCTGCCAAACGCGGAATACTGCGAAACATTTGAGGATATTGCGAAAAGAGTGTTTGAAACGGCGAGAGAAGGAGATATTTTCATCACTCTCGGCTGCGGCGACATATATAAGGCGGCCAAGCTCATCACAAAGCTCAACGCCGAAAGAAACGGAAACAAAAGGGAGTAAATCTTATCCCGTTTCTGCGTTTTCGCTCCCGTTTTTATCTCGGCCGAAAGACATTATTATACCGCCTTCTCTGTAAATGTTACAAAAAAGTGTGTTTTTGGTATCTTTAAGACGACGAAATTGCAAATTAAAAACGAAACTTTGCTCCGTCAATAAATTTTGTGCAAATTGAACAAAACAAAAACTTCAAAAAATAGTGCTTGACACAAAATAAAGAATAATTATCAAAATATCGCGAAAATCTTCAATATATTGTGTTTTTTCTTTGTTCCGATACAAATGTGACAAATTTATGATGGGTAAAATTTACTAAAAATGTGATATACAATCAATCAAAATAGGGCATATTGCACAAATAAATAAGAAAATCCCGTTTTACTCAATATGAAAAACGGGAATTTTTTTATTGACAAGAAAAAAGAAAAATATTATAATATACAGACAAAAAGCTGTAAAAGCAGCCGTACGGGCGGTTTTACAAGCAACAGATTAAGGAAGGTGTTTTGCAGTGCGCATTCGCAAGCTGAAAGCTTTGGCGATACTGCTCGCGGCGGTAATATCGGTCCAGTTGATACCGGTAATTTCGTTTGCGAGATCGGATGTCGTTGAAGAGACCGGTGTTTCGGTATTTGTGCCTGTATACAAGAGCGGTTCTTACGGTGAATACCTTCAGAACTACATGAAAACGGCGATTGCCGATAATCCCGTTGAGATAGACGTAACAACGTTTACCGACGAGGTCGGCGATGCCGAGGTCCGCACGGTCGAAGGACGCAGCAACGTTGCTGTCACGACCGAGCTGAGCACGATAACGTATACGGTAACGGTCGATAAAACCGGTATGTATTCCATCGGTGTCGATTATTATCCGATAGAGGGCAAGGGCGCCGCTATCGAAAGAGGTATCCTCATCGACGGTCAATACTTATTTACGGAGGCACGTTCTGCTTCTCTTGACAGAATATATGCCGACGATGTCGCAGACAGATCCGACCTCGAAAACTATTTTGTTCACGACGAGTCGGGCAACCAGCTGCGCCCCGTTCAGGTAGAATCTCCCAAATGGGTAGACGGCGCGTTTTTCAAGGACTCTTCGGGTTCTTACGACGGCGCTCTTCAGTTCTATCTCGAAAAAGGCGAACATACTATTACATTTGACTCTGTCCGTGAGCCCCTGGCTGTTTCGGGACTCAGACTTTACGGTGCGTCCAGCTACCAGGATTACAACGATGCAATGGCGAAATACGCATATCTCGACCAGAGCGGTAAAGAGCTTATCGCAAAAGTCGAATGCGAATATCCGTCCGCAAAATCCGAAGCAACGCTTTTTGCCGGCACAGACAGAGCTTCGCCGTCCACATCTCCGGCAAGCTCAGGCACGATAAAAATGAATATCCTCGGCAGTACGAACGGTACGTCCACATGGAAAACTTCAGGTCAGTGGGTCGAATATACCGTTGATATTCCCGAAGAGGGTATGTATAAGCTCGCGATCCGCGCGCGTCAGAATGCGTCGAGCGGTACTTTCTCATCAAGAGAAATAACCGTAAACGGCGAAAGCGCATACGAGCAGGCATCCGCAGTCCGCGTAGGTTACGCGTCGGGCTGGCAGATGGTGCAGCCGAAGGACGAATACAACAACGATCTTCTTTTCCATTTCAATAAAGGCGAAAACACTATACGCCTCAAAGCCGTTCTGGGCGATATGGCGGATATCATCAACGCGGTCGAAGCAGTTGTTCTTAAACTCAACGCAGACTACCGCCGCATAATCATGATAACCGGTCAGTCTCCCGACCAGTACAGAGACTACGATTTCGAAGACGAGATCCCCGAAACGATCTCTGACCTCAAGGCTCAGGCAGACATACTCAAAAAGATACATGACGAACTCGTGCATATCCTCGGCGAACGCGGCGAACAGACGGCAACGCTCGAAACCGTATTCATGCAGCTTTACGCGATGTTCGAAAAACCCGATACGATCCCCAAGGAATTCTCGGGATTCAAAAACAACATAGGCAACCTCGGTTCATGGCTCCTCTCCGCCCGCGAGCAGCCGCTCGAAGTTGACTACATACTTGTTTCAGAGAACAACTACAAGGTCCCCGACGCCGAATCCAATATATTTGTAGGTTTCGCGCATCAGGTATCGATGTTCTTCTCGTCATTCTTTACGGATGTCAACGCCATTTCCGCCACAAGCTCCGGTTCTTTTGACCGTGACGTAACGGTATGGATGGCAGGCGTTACCTCCGCGCGTGACTATGCGCAGGTAGTCCGTCAGCTCGTTGACAGAAGCTTCATTCCCAACTACGGCATCAACGTTGACCTTGAACTTGTTCCGTCCGGCGCTCTTCTTCCCTCAACGCTCGCAGGCAAAGGCCCCGACGTTGCAATGAACCAGGACGCCGAAACAGTTATTAACTATGCGGCCCGTAACGCACTGCAGGAACTCAACATATTCGACGATTTCGATGAAGTAAAGAAGTCGTTCCTCCCCTCCGCCCTCGTACCCACAACGCTTGACTGGGGCGACGGCAGGTTATTGAATTACGGTCTTCCCGAAACGCAGGTATTCCTCGTTCTGTTCTACCGTCAGGATATACTTGAAGAATATAATCTCAAGCTTCCCGACACATGGGATGACGTATACGATCTTATAGCGGTCCTTCAGAAGAGATATATGGACTTTGCTCCGCCGGCATATGAAACGCTTCTTTACCAGAACGGCGGAACGCTTTACAACGACAACGGAAAAACAACGGCTCTCGATACCGAGGTCGCGATAGAATCGTTTATTCAGTGGACAGACCTCTACACGAGCTACAAGCTGCCGGTAGAATCGAACTTCGCAAACCGTTTCAGATTCGCGGAAATGCCGTTCGGTCTTCAGACTTACGATTTCTACAACCAGATATCGGTATTCGCGCCTGAGATCAAAGGTCTCTGGTCCTTCACAAACGTTCCCGGAACGAAGAAGGCAGACGGATCGATAGACCGCTCGGTTATCGCAACGGCGGTATCAAGCGTAATGCTTGCGGCTGCGAAAGACAAAGAGGCAAGCTGGGAATACATCAAATGGTGGACCGGTGCGCAGGCTCAGGTAGACTACGGCCGCGAGGTTGAATCGATCCTCGGTACCGCAGCCCGTTACACAACCGCAAACACCGAAGCGCTTCAGAGAATGCCGTGGAGATCGGACGAACTCGCCGTTCTTATGGATCAGCGCAACTACGTTGTAGGTTATCCGCAGGTTCCCGGTTCATACGCTCTCACACGTAACCTCAACTTCGCGTTCCTCAATGTCGTAAACAATCATGCTGACCCGCGCGAAACGCTTCTTGACTACGTAAAGGCTATCAACGACGAACTTCGTTATAAACGCGAAGAACTCGGATTCCCGGTTGATTGATGAGGAAGGAGGAAATACAAAT
>JAEEGL011451515.1_pt1 | contig 26483 bp, 16 predicted proteins | sample 9134231 | NCBI WGS metagenome assembly JAEEGL01 (sample SAMN16246548, study PRJNA631951) | gut metagenome | biome: gut microbiome; feature: rumen; material: fiber-attached | host: Bos | place: Iran: Karaj | collected 2018-10 | reverse complement strand
GCAGCGGTAAATGCACGTCGCCGCCTCGCCCGGTCTCCGCCTGCACGGCGCCAGGCCCCAATTGCAGATGTAAATGCACGCCTTTTTCTCCTGAACTTGCATTTACTCCTGCAAGGTTGCGTTTACTTTTTCAACTCTCCTCCTTCTCGCATGCCTCCACCCCGCGCCAGCACTCCCCCATAAACCTCGCCCAAGCCCCCGCGACTTTCGCAAATGCTTGTTCCCCATGAGGGTAAGCGACGGCCTGAATGTGGCCCCGAAAATGGTTGCCACGGCGGCCCCGCCGTGGCGGCGCGGTAAATGGGCGGCATTCGATTGCGAAGCCTTGGCTGCGTCTTGTGGCGGGCCTGATTGGATGCCCCAGGCTCGGCGAACCGCCACGGCGAGGCCGCCGTGGCAACAACTTCGGACATGAAAAGGCGGTTTTACCAACCATCTTGGGGAATAGCGCGTTCGCCAAAATTGAAACCGACCCCCAATTGCCGTTCACAAAAAGCTCCATAAAATACGATGTGTCTTTTAAAATCATACAATGTTTAATAAATCAAAACCAACTAATATATTTATGCTACTGTTCATCATAACACTGAACATAATACTCAAAAGTAACAAAAATATATTTGGTAAAATTCAATTGCAAGTAGGCGAGTAGTGATTATGTTACTATAAGTGTCCAAAGTGTTTTTACCCGGTCCTTTTACAGCATTCGCAAATCGACAGATGGAAGAACGTTGGCTATCAATGAAAGAGTTGACGGTGTATCTTGGCGTGCGCCGTGAGACGGTGTACAAATGGATAAAGACCAGGGAATTGCCTGCGCACCGTACTGGCAAGTTATGGAAGTTCAAGCAGGCCGAGATAGACACGTGGGTGAATTCTGGCAAGGCCGCCATGCCTGTGTCGGGAAGCAACTCCAAATAACACCCCTCCGTCACGGCATCGCGACGGAGGCGGAGCGGGGGTGCCGTGGGATGGCCGCATCTCCATTCGGCACCGTTTTCGGACGAAGCCGCCTCCTCCGCTCCGAACGCGACTATCAGCCGAGTCAGAAGGAGTAGCTGCGGTTGATGCGGGGGAAGGTGAACTCCTGCGCGAAGCGCTTTCCGTCTGGATCCTCGGCGACGACCTTCGCCTGGAAGGGCCCGCCGACGGGATAGTGGTTGGCGGCGCCGCCCTCCCCCAGCACCCACGGCCACGCGGTGCGAACGCTCTTCGCGACTTCCTTGCCCTTGGCGTCGGTCATCGTCAGCGTCATCCGCGAAGGCGTCATCCCGTCTGGCCAGATCTGCAGGCGGTAGCTCTGGAAGAGATAGGTGAAGTTGTGCGTGAGGGAGACGCTGTATTCGCGCTGGCGCGCGGCGCGCTCCTTGAGTTCCGCCTTGACGGCCTGGGAACTGCCCAGCATCCGTATCCAGCGGCGCTCCTCGGCCTCAAGGGAGGACATCGAGCCGACGACGCGCGAGTCGGCCTGGTAGATGTAGAGGCCGTCTGCGCCCGCGTCGTAGAAGCGGTCGGCGAGGCGCAGCGGCTCGTCGGGGAAGATCGGCGCGCAGGCGGAGCCGCTGAACTCGACCAGCACCTTGACGCCGCTGCCCTTCGCCATCGCGACGTAGGGGGACGGGTCGAAGTAGTAGATGTCCGAATCGCTCAGGCAGGCGCAGACCAGGATGTCGACCAGTTTCTCGCGGATCCAGTCGGCGGGGCGGAACTTGTTGTCCGCGGTGATGCCCTTGCTGCCTGGGATCGGGAAGAGCACCATGATGCGGATCCGCTCGCCAGGGGCGGCGTATGAATCCGCGAGCCGCCGCAGCCGCCGCAGGATCTCCCGCGACTGCGTGTGTTCCTCGACGCCGTGCGGGTAGGTCTTGAAGTTGACCGTCAGGATCTTCGCGCCCGCCTTGAGCGCCTTCTCGAAGTGCTTCATGTAGTAGTCCAGCACCGCCTCATGGCGGTAGCAGAGGAAGTTCGGATTGCCCTTGACCGCCAGCTCGGGATGAGCCTTCGCGAAGTCGCTCTGAAGGGGGCCGCCCGCATAACTGGGCCCCGCGCCGAAGTTGATGGAGCAGCGCAGCCCCTCCGCGCGCGCCGCCTTGAGCGACGCGTGCAGCGAATCGGTCACCCGCCCCATGCGCCCCGTGCCCAGGCTGTAGGTGCCAGGCGTCACCTTGCCGTCCTTGCCGACGTGCGCGTCCCCGCGCGTGCCGCCCAAGAGCGGCGTGCCCAAATCCGTCGGGAAGAGCGGGCGCATGCCGTTGCGGCCGCACTGGACGTCGACCAGGTCGACGCCCGCCTCGGCGTATGCCGCCATCGGCTCGCTGAACTTGCCGTTGTCGCGGACATATTCGCTGAAACTCCAGCTGTAGGGCTCGAAGAAGGCCGCGATGAACTTGTCGCGCCTCGGCTGGAACTTCCGCTGCCAGGCGGCGAACTGCTCCTCGGAGAGCGGCACGCACTTGATGTAGCCCAGTCGTGCCCGCGCATGGTCGCCGAGGCGCGAGAGGAAGGCGTAGAAGTCCTGGATGACGATGTGCGTGTCCGTCAAATCCGCGACCTTCCAGAACTGCTCCAGGCCGTCGATGCCGACGAAGCGCTGGGCGAAGCCGTCGCGCGTCAGCCGCAGGGCGACCATGCTGTAGCCGTCGATCGGCACGTAGGCGTAGAGCGCGTATTTGCCTGAGAGGCCGTGCCGCCATGCGAGCGGCTCCAGCGGATCCTCCTTCTCCACGCAGTCAAGCCCCTGCGCTGTCTCATACCAGCCAGGCGCCTTGCCGCGCCCCTTGCCGACGATCGGCGGGTAGATGTCGGGATTGTCCGCGAAACGGCTGAGCACCTTGACGCCGCCCAGGTCGAAGCGGAAGCGCGCGCGCCCTGTCGCCAGCGCCTTCTCGGGCGCGGCGGGCGCCGCCAGCGTCACCTCGACCTCGCCCTCGGTGACCGCCCCGACGGGGATCTGCGGATAGAGCCGCCACACCATGGTGCGCTCGCGCCCCGCCGCCAGCCATTCGGTCACGCCGCCAGCCTTCTCCTCCTTCGCCACCTGGTTCGGCGAGCGCACGGCGCTGTACATCGCCGTCTCGCTGCGGAAGGCCGAGACCGCCGCCGCCTTGAAGTCGCCGTTTCCCACCCGGTAACGCGCCCGCACCAGCACTGGCTCAGGCGCATCCGCAGGCACCGCATAGCGGATATGCGCATTCGCCGTGAACGCATCCAGTTCCACTTTCACTGGCAACTCCGCCGCCACCAGCCCCATCGCCAACACCAACAGCCAACTATGCTTCAGCATCTTTCTCATCCCTGTCCCCTTGCCCCCGCCATCCCTTGAATCCCTTGCCCCCTCCCTCGCCCGATCAGAACGCGGTGCTCCGCAGCACCCTGAATTCCTTGAACTCGCGGACATGGACCCGTCCGCCGACATGGACCGCCACCTTCAGCGTCTGACCTGCGCCGAGGAACGTGTAGTGGTTCTCGAAGCCAGGTTCGCCCATGACCCACGGCCAGGCAGTGCGCGTCGACACCAGCTTGCCGTTGACGAAGAACTCCACTTTCTCAGGGCGGATTCCCTCGATGCGCAGCAGCACGCGGGCGCTCTGGTACGGCTCGGGATAGTGCAGATAGACCTCCGCCGAGTAGTCCTCCAGTTCCCGCTCGTCCGCCGCGACCGCCGCGTCGACCTCGGCCGCATGCGTGAACTTGCGGAGGGTATCCGCGTCAAAGTCCCGCAGCCCCGTCATCGAGCCGACGATGTGCGCGTCGGACTGGTAGATGTAGACCCCGTCGGCACCCTGGCGGTAGAACTGCTGGATGCGGCGCAGCGCCTCCGCGGGGAAGGGCTGGCCACCTGAGAGGCCGTACAGGCATGGCAGCACCTTGATGCCCGTCCCCTTCGCCATCGCGACATACGCCGTCGCGTCGAAGAACGGGCTGCCCGAGAAGTCGCGCGGCACCAGATAGTCCACCAGGCGCTCCTTGACCCACATCTCAGGCTGGAACTTGCCGTTCTTCCAGGCCACCCCCTTGTTGCCTGGCACGGGGAAGTTGATCAGGATCTTCGGGCGCCGTCCGTCCTTGGCATAGCCGTCCGCGAGGCGTCGCAAGTCGCGCAGGAAGATGTTGAGGCCCTCTGGTTCGGTGACGCCGTGCGGATAGCGGCAGAAGTCGATGGAGAGGTTCTCCGCGCCCAGTTCAAGCACCTCGCGGTAGAGGGAGAGCAGATAGGCGCGCGCCTCGGGCTTGCTGTAGTCCAGGTAGAATCGGTCGCGGAAGAGGTCGGGCTGCCGACGGGAGGCGCGCCCCTCCAGGATGCCGCCGCGGTAGTTGTTGGCCGCGCCGAAGTTGATGTGCAGCGACTGCCCATCCACAACCCGCGAGGCCCGTTTCATCGCGGCGATGATGTTGCACTGCATCACCATCCGCCCCGTGCCGTCGGATACTGGCATCACCCGGCTCCCAGGCGGGGCATCCCCCTTGGTCGTCCCGAAGAGCGGCTCCTCGATGCGCGAGGGATACATCGTCTTGCTGCCCGCGCGACCCACCTGCATGTCCACCAGCGTCACCCCCGCCTCCGCATAGGCCAGCGCCGCCTCCAGGAACTTCGACTCGCGGTGGACGTCGTCCCGAAAAGCCCAGCTGTACGGCTCGAAATAGCCCGCGACCATCTTGTCGGCAGGCGATGCCGCCAGCAGCCGTTCCGCGACCGCCTTCGGCACAGGCACGCACTTGACGTAGGCCAGGCGCGCGCGCAGGCCGTCGTTGATCTTGAGCAGGGTGCGGTTCGGCTGACGGATCACCAGTTGCGTGTTGTCCAGTTTCGCGATCTTCCAGAAATCCTCGTTGCCGTCCAGCCCCGAGAAGCGCCGCGTGAAACCGTCACCTGTGAGTTCAAGCTCGATTTCACCGTGATAGGCGCGCGGCACCGCGACATGGAGCGCGTAGTAGCCGCTCAACTGGTGGTCCCACATCAGCGCCTGCTGCAAGGCGGGCTTCTCGACGACCTCCAGACCGTCCTCGGCCTCGCGCCAGCCAGGCGCCTTGCCGTCCGGCGAAAAGGCGCTCTGCGGGAAGACGGACGGATTGCCCTGGAAGCGGTCCAGCAGCACCACCCCGCGCAGATCATACGCGAAGGGGATTTCATAGCGCGCCAAGGGCTTATCCTGCCCCGCCGCCGAAACAACCACCTCGAACTCGCCCTTGCCCGCCTTCCCCGCGGGCAGTTGCCGCGCCGTGCGCCACACCAGCGTGCGCTCGCGCCCCGCCGCCAGCCACTCGGTCACCATGCCCGCCTTCTGCTCCGCCGCCAGGGGCGCCCGCCAGCGCAGCACGGTCAGCGCCGTCGCCGAACGGTATTTGTTCACCGCCGCGGGGCGCCATTCCGCCTCCCCCTCCAGGCGGTAGCGCGCCGCCACCGTCACCTCGTCAGGCGCGCCCGCAGGGACCAGATATCTGATGCGCCCGTCCGCCGAAAGCGCGTCAAAGGTCAGCGACGCGGCGGAAAGGCAGGCCGAAAGCCCCGCCGCCAGCCAGAAAACCAGGAAGCGTTTCATGTTTCAGCCCTCCTTTCGTGCCCGCTTTTCCTACGGGGTATAGGTCGTGAGCGACCCGTCCTGCTGATAGGCGTAGAAAAGGGTCGGCTTGCTGTTGTCCAGGCACATGTCGTAGAAGTTCTTGGTCAGCGTCTGCCCCGTGATGCTCTCGACATGACCGTCGATGAAGCCCACGTTGGTCATCCGCGCATGGCGCATGTGCACCGCCATGCGCGTGTCGTTGAAGTTGATGGCGTAGTGCTGCCACCCCGCCTTCAGCGTGGAACCCACGTTGTTCGGGCAGTAGCTGTCAAACAGGAACATGAACTTCGACGGCGACGACATCGCCGCCGACTGAAACCCCGTCAGCGGCAGCCCCGCCTCGTCCGTAAACGTGAAATGCCCGCGGATCTTGTTGGAATCCATCGTGCCGTAGACGAACAGCTGGTAGTTGTTGTTCTGCGACGGGCGCGGCAGGTTCCCAGGGCACACCGGTGTCGCGATCTTCTGGTTCCCGCTCGCGGGATAGATCCCGACCTTGTGGAGAACCGCGCTCCAGCTGCCGTAGTTGTCCTTCGTCACCGAACGCCCGCGCGAAATGTACAGCCCGTTCGTCCCCTCGTCCGCGTAGATGGCCAGATACAGCATCGACTGCTTCTGGCGCGACACGCAGCTGATGGACTGCGCCTTCTCGCGCGCCTTCGACAGCGCAGGCAGGAGCATGGAGGCGAGAATCGCGATGATCGCGATGACGACCAGGAGTTCAATGAGGGTGAACAAGCTGCGGACTTTGCAGGACATGAACGGCTTCTCCTTTGATGGTTGGGACATTTGGGGACAGACTAACACGAAAACACTACAAATGGATGTTCTTGCCGATGTGCTCCTTGAGGGCGGCCTCCAGCGCCTCCCAGTCGCGCTGCGCCAGGGCCGCGTAGATCGCGCGATGGGAGGTCTGCGCGATCTCCGACTTGAACTCGCTGTTGCAGCGAACCAGAAAAATCGTGTCGCACAGGAAGTTGAACAGGCGCGTGACCAACGGGTCGCGCGAAAAACTCACCAGCAGCTTGTGGAACTCGATGTCGCTTTGCCCGAAGGCCTCCATCTCGCCCGACGCCAGATGACGCTCCATCCGCTGCAAAACCGCCCGCAACTTCGCCAGGTCGCCATTCTGAAGGTTCTCCAGCGCCAGCCGAGCCCCCTCGTGCTCGATCGCATAGCGGATGCAGTCCGCCGCCATGCGGTCCGACCCGCGGTAGTTCACCTCCCGATAGCCGCGCTGCGGCAGCCGCTCCAGCACCCCCTCACCCTCCAGACCCAGCAGTATCTCCCGCACATTGCTCCGAGTCAGCGAAAACTTCTCCGCCAACTCACGCTCGCTCACCCCGACATTCCCCTGCGAAATCAACGAGAAAATGTGCTCCTGCACCGTTCGGCGATTCTCAGACATCAGCTCCAAAACAAATCCTCCGTTTCCTGGTTTACCAGTGGTTTACCAGTTTATTATAATTCTTTTTGTTGTAATTTTCAAGTCTGGATCAAAAAAAACAGACCCATCTTACGGGACCCAAGACCCAAGACCCATCTTACGGGACCCAAGACCCAAGACCCAAGACCCATCCGGGACCCCAGACCCCAGACCCAAGACCCATCGGAGACCCAAGACCCAAGACCCATCGGAGACCCAAGACCCAAGACACAAAACCCATCGGGGAGCCAGGCGTTCTGTGCCGGCCCATTCTTGGGCCGGGAAATGACCCCAGACCCATCGGGGAGCCAGGCGTTCCGTGCCGCCTCATTCTTGGGGCGGTTGATGCCCCGCGTTCTGTGCTGGCCCACTTGGGACGGTGAATCCCCGCTACGCGGCGCGAAAAGCCGCCAGGGATTAAAAAAAATACAGTTGTATCGCTTGTATTTTACTGTATTTTGTGTATAATATTGAAAACGACAGAAGCCACCTCCATAAATTGTAACCTCTTTGTATATAAATTGACGACAATGCGGAAGAACGGGAAATACCTTCAGATTGCGGACGACCTGGCGGGGCGGATTGCGCTCCGCGACTACTACGACCAGCTGCCGCCGCTGCGCGACCTGGCGAAGGAGTACGGGGTCTCGTTGCGGACCGTGCAGAACGCGGTGGAACTGCTGTGCCAGCGCACGCTGGTGATTTCGGACAGCACGCGCGGCATCCGAATCCTGCACCATCCCGCAAGCAAGGTCATCTGCGTCTTCTGCAACTTCCGCAAGGGCAACTCCAACGACGAACTGATCCGCACGTTGCGCGAGTGCATCGAGGCGGACGGCTACGAGGTCGTCTTCGTGGACGTCCCCGCGAAGGTCTGCACCGACCCCAGCAGCGCCTTCTGGCGCTACGGCTGGGCGGACGGCTACATCTCGCTGAACGGCACGACCGACTACCTGATTGACCGCTGCCTCAAGAGTTTTCACATGAACGTCCTGGCCGCCAACCGCGCCGACCGCGAGACGCCTGTGAGCTGCGTCGACTTCGACCACGTGCTGCTGCTGCGCCAGCTGGTCGAGGGGCTTGTGGCGCGCGGCTACCGCCGCATTGCCCTCTCCTTCACCATCTGCTCGCGTTTGATCTACGACGATGTCCAGGCCGCCTTCGACGAGCTGCGCCGCCAATGCCATCTGGTCGAATATCCCCAGTGGCGCCCCGTCCCTGAACGCGACACCGACATCGCGATTCCCCGCGAGGCGCGCATTGCCGAACAGTTTCGGCGGCTTCTGGGCGGCACCTACAAGCCCGAAGCCATCCTCTGCTTCCACAAGGGGATGCGCTTTGCGAAAGCACTGGTCGGAGAATACGGGCTGGAACTCGGCACCGACCTGCAACTGCTCGGCACAGGGTACGGCGACACCGCCGCCCAGGGCTTCATTCCAGTCGACTTCTCCTACGCCCGCCTGGCCCAGAAACTCTGGACCACACTTCGGCAGATGCTGCAGGAGAAAAACCCCGAGCGCGTCGAACTGGAACTGCTCCCGCCCGAACCCATCGATTTCTCGTCCCTCCCCCGTAAATCCATCTAATCCCCCCATTCCATCCCACAGGAGAACCACCATGAAAAGACTCTTCACCCTGATTGAATTGCTTGTCGTCATCGCGATCATCGCCATCCTCGCGAGCATGCTGCTGCCCGCCCTTGGCAAGGCACGCTCCAAGGCACGCACCATCTCCTGCGTCAACAACCTCAAGCAAATCGGCCTCGGATACGCCCAGTACGCCAACGACAACTTCGACTTCGGACCAGGCGTCAAATGCTTCCAGCGCTCCGATTCCAAGGGAAACGCCTTCATGACCTGGCGCAGCTATCTCGTCGACGACGGATACCTTCCCTATCCAGGCGACAAGCGGGCGGGAATGTTCGAATGCCCCAGCGCCAAGGACAAGGCCATCGCCTCCAACTTCTTCGCCGACGAGCAGGCCTACGGCGCCACCATGATCAAGGGATACTGGGGAGCCTTCCCGCGTCCCAACGGCCGCGGCGGCTCCGAAATCTACGGCGCCGCCTACAGCCCCTATGGCCCCCCCTACGGCGGCACGCACCTCTATCTGCGTGACAACAAGACCCGCACCCAGCCCTCCACCTTCCCCATGGTCTCCGATTCCAAGCACGAAGTCGCCACCCTCGACGGCTCCTTCGCCGTCATGCGGCGCGGCCAATACGAGGACTTCTCCGGCGGCTCCTTCATCCAGCTGCGCCATGACAACGCCGCCAACTCCGTCTTCGGCGACGGCCACGCCGCCACCATCAAGGCCAACGAGTGGCAGTATTACGGCTGGTTCGCCACCCGCCTGAAGACCCCCTACTGAGTCCATCCGAAAAGGAGAAACATCCCGTGCGCATCGCCCTGTCCGCTGCCATTTTTGCGTCCGCCGCCCTGCTGGCCGTCTCCCCCGTCCCGCCCCGACTGACCCGCCCATACGAGGTCGTCGCTGGCGAACTGCGCCGCCGCTGCCCCGAAATGGTCGGCGCCGACAAGGACGGCCTCGGCGCCTTCACCCTCGAAGGCCCAGGCAAACTCACCTTGTCGGACGAGTTCGCCTGTTTCGGCGACCGCGCCTACAAGGTGGACATCGAACAGGGCGGCGCCTTCTTTGCGCGCCTCCGCAAGCCCGTCAAGTTCACCAGCGGCATCGACGGCTTCGAGTTCTGGCTCATCGGCACAATGAAGCGCGTCTTCACCGACCCGAAATTCGTGCTCACCGACGGCAACGGCAAAACCATCCATCTCATTCCAAACAACAACTGCCTCTGGGGCAACACCAGCTGGTGGACTGGCTGCATCGCCTTCCTGCCGCGCGACGTCGTCTTCCCCGTCACCTTCCGAGGCATACGCTTCAAGGTCGACTCCAAGGGCGCAGGCGACTGCTTCTACTTCGATTCCATCGGCGCCTTCCGCAAGCCCCCCGTCGACCTGCCCGACACCCGCTTCTGGCTCCCCTTCCCCCATGACCCCGCCGGCATCACCCCGCGCCCCCAGGATCCTGCGGCCAAGGTCTCCTGCTCCTTCACGGGGCCGCAATACACCTTCTCCTACCAGGGAAAGGACGGAGAAGTGCGGTATGCCTACACTCCGAAGACTGGGACCCTCTCCGACCTCACCGCCACAATCGGCGGCAAGACCTTCCAGCCCGCCAGGGACGCAGGCTTCCGCGCCCGCGTGAACCAGGTCGAGTTCGTCCCTGGGGACGGCGCCGTCAAGGCAACCCTTGTCGCCCTGGTCAAGCAGCCTGGCTGGCTGCGCACCTTCTGGCGCCTCGAAAAGGCAGGCGAACACCTTGACTACGAACTCAGCCTATCCCTCTCAGGGCGCACCTTGACCGCGGAGTTCTTCAGCGAATCGCTCCAGATCCGCAGCCTGGACCAGGGCTACGCCGCAGGCCTCGAGAAGCCGCGCCTCTTCACCCTCACCAACCTCGGCAACGCCCACGGCTACGTCCATCTGCTCGCATGCAAGGACCTCCTCCTCTCCGTCTGCTGCGACTGGTACTACAGCAACGCCTCCGCCCTCGTCGACGACAAGCCATACCGCGTCGAGGCGCACGGCGTGCCTGGCCCCGCGCTTATGCAGCAGGTGCCGCCGCTGGCGGGCGTCATCGACGCGAACTCCGCGCGACTGGCCGCAGGCGCCATCTACCTGCCCAAGACCGACGGCCGCCGCAACGCCCCCCGCGAACTGCTCCGCATCACCGTCGGCCCCACCCTCGAATCGGTCATGCCGCGCAACCCCAATCCGCGCTCCAAGTTCTATGACGAGACCGCGCATCTCATCTACATGACGCGCTCCTACTGCATCGGCGACCTCTCCTCCCGCGCCAACGAACTCTCCATGATCCGTAAACTCCACGCCTACGGCGCCCGCGACCTCTTCCTGCGCTACCATACCGAACTCTCGCACATCCCAGCCCAGAACTTCGTCCGCCTCTCGCGCACCTTCGAGGGCCCCCTCGACATGGGCGGGCGCAACGGCCTGCGCGACTTCATCGCCGAGGCGCGCAAGTACGTCAAGCGCATCGGCCCCTACGAGAACCACCTCGCCCTCGCCGCCATCGCCCCTGAATTCCGCTACAACATCCTCTCCCTCTGCCCTGGCAACTACATGCCATGGTCCCTCCGCATCAAGCCCGCCGCCATGCATCAGGTCCAGGCCGACTTCTCCCCCCGCTACGCCCGTTTCTATGGCTGGAACGGCGTCTACTATGACCAGATGAGCGCCATGTCCCCCTGGGCCATCACCGACTACGACGCCGACGCACCTGGCGCCGCCCGCTTCAGCGAGGTCCACCGCAACAACTGCATCGTCACCGACCAGCTCGGCCGACACTACGACGGGCCCGTCTGGAGCGAAGGCGCCGCCAACCACTTCTACGCAGGATACCTCGACACCGCCTACAACCAGACCATGCATCCCTGGGAACCCCATCTCGTCGACTACTCGCTGCGCGAAATGAACGCCATCATGCACGCCTGCGGCTTCGACCTCGTCCGCCAGGGCACCGAAAAGGGCCAGGCTGGCATCGACTTCCTGCTCGCCTCCCAGGCCGCCCTCGGCTCCATGGGGCACATCCGAGACGGCATCAACGGCAACTCCTACTTCGGCGGCTTCAAGCACCAGCCCGCAGTCTGGCACAACATGCTCAAGAGCTACTTCATGTTCCGCCAACTCCAGGAACTCTACGCCTTCGCCAAGCCAGACCAGATCCTCTATGCGGTCGACGGCCGCGAAGTCACCGCCACCGAGATGCTGCGCGAAGGCCTTGAAAACCAGTCCATGCTCCACACCGTCTATGGCAACGGCCTCCACGTATGGACCAACCTCCACCCCGAAAAGAACTGGACCGTCACCGTCGACGGCAGGCCGATCACTCTCCCGCCCAATGGCTACGCCGCCTTCCTCCCTGGACGAATCCTCGAATACTCCGCCCTCCAGAATGGACGCCGCGTCGACTACTCCAAGGGCGAAATGTACACCTATGTCGACGCGCGTGGCGCCTCGGCGGAGTTCCCTGGCCTCAAAGTCCAGCGCGGCGCCTATCTCCTCGAAAAACGCGGCGGCGACCTCCATCTCATTCCGCTCCCGTTTGAACAGGAAGAATCCATTGGCGGATTACAGTACAAGCAGGCCATCCCCTGCGACCAGGACGGGAAGCCCTGCGGCGCCCCCATCCCCCTCCGCGGCGGCCAGTTCACCACCGTCAAAACCGCCTTCTCCTATGTCCTGAAATAGCCCCGCCCCGCCAGGTGCGCGGCCCGATGCATTCTTTCTGAACCGCCATGCAGCCTGATGAATACAAGCACCTGGCGGGGCGACTCGCCCTCACCCGCGAGCGCCTCGCCGAATATCTTCATGACCGCGTGGCCGTCTGCGAGGCCGAGTTCGCGCCCGAAACCACTCCCGCCTTCTGGCCGCCCCCGACAACGGGCTGGCGCCGAATCGAAATCGGCGAAACGTGGGGGCACGCGTGGCAGTACGGCTGGTTCCGCTTTCGCTGCGAGTGGCCGCAGGAGGCCGCGGGGGAAGAGCCTGTTCTGGATCTGCGCCTGGGCGGCGAAGGCCTCGTCTACACCGAGGACGGCCATCCCCTCGCCGCCGTCACCGCCTACTCCGTCTACGTTCCAAGCCTTGAAAAGCGCCACATCCGACTGGGCCGCCCCGTCGGCGCAGGTCCGCTGGTCTTCTACGCGCGCGTCGCCGCCCACTTCTACAACGGCCTGCTGGTCTCCCCTGGGGAAACGCCGCACCGCGCCCCGATGAACTACACCGAATACCGTGCCGTGTTCACCTGCGCCGAACTGGCACGCCTCAACCGCCCCGTCCAGCGCTATATACGGCTGCTCCAGCATTTCGAAGGGCTGCTCAAGGGCGAAAACCCCGATGCCCCGTCCTTCCTCGCCCGCCGTCGTGCTGGCGTCGTCCGCCAGTCGCTGAACCGCTATGCCGAAAATCCAGCCAACCTCGACGAGGCCAGCCTGCTGCTCGAGGAGGCGCTGCGCCAGCCCGCCGAGCCCTGGCAGCCCGTCGCCTGCGCCGTCGGCCATGCCCATCTCGACATCGCCTGGCTCTGGCCCCTGGACGAGGGCGTCCAGAAGGCCGTGCGCACCTTCGCCGAGCAACTCACGAACATAGAGCGGCAGCCAGGCTACATCTTCGGCGCCTCCCAGCCCTACCTCTACGAGCAGGTCAAGGCATTCGCACCCGCCCTCTTTGAACGCATCCGCCAGGCCGTCCGCGACGGCCGCTGGGAACTCCAGGGCGCGATGTACGTCGAGGCCGACAGCAACTGCATCGGCGGCGAATCCCTGGCCCGTCAATTCCTCTACGGGAAATCCTTCTTCCAGCGCGAGTTCGGCGTCGATGTCCAGACCGTCTGGCTGCCCGATTCCTTCGGCTTCTCCGCCGTCCTCCCCCAGATCGCCCGCCAGGCGGGATGTTTCGCCATGGTCACCGCCAAGCCCTTCTGGGCCTCCGTGCAGAACAAGGAAAACTGCCAGAAGTTCCCCTACAGCGCATTCCGCTGGCGCGGCCTCCGCGATGACCTCCTGGTCAACATCCTCCCCATGTGCTACTACAACGGCGTGCTCACCCCCGACATGCTCGATTTCGCCGCCGCGACCTTCACCGAGAACGACCGCCTCGACCGCTTCCTGGTCAGTTTCGGCATTGGCGACGGGGGCGGCGGCCCCACCGAGGAGATGATCGAGCGCGGACGCCTCGTCCAGAATGCCTCTGGCACCCCACGTGTCCGCTTCAGCGCCGCCGTCGAATGCCTGCGCCACCAGGCCCGACAGCTGGACGACCTCCCCGCCTGGGACGGCGAAATCTACCTGGAACTCCATCGCGGCACCCTCAGCAACATCGCCCGCATCAAGTTCCTGAACCGCAAAATTGAGCGCGACCTCCTCAACCTCGAAGCCCTGAACGCCGCCTTTGGCGGCAAGCTCTCCCCATCCGACCTGGAGAAGTTGTGGAAGGTTCTATTGATCAATCAATTCCACGACATCCTGCCAGGCTCGGCCATTCCTTCCGTCTACCAGCACGCCTTCCAGGAACTCGAGGCGGTCTCCGCCAAGGCCCGCGCCGCCGCACGGAAAATCATCGAGGCCGCCACCGTCCAGGAAAACGACTCGCTGCTCCTCTTCAACCCGACCTCCCTCCCCCACCACGAAGTGCTCGAACTCCCCGCCTCCGGCCAGGACAGCCCGCTCCCCAGTTTCAACGAAGTCACCATCCCGCCCTTCTCCACGCTCGTGCTGCACCATCGCCAAGAACTCGCGGCGCAATCCAGACCAGCCGAGGCCCCTGTCTTTGACGCCGACGGCCTCGCCACGCTGGAAAATGCCACCGTCCGCTATCGCTTCGACGCCTGCGGACGGCTTGTCAGCGCCTGCCGCAAGGCCGACGGCTTCGAGTTCATCCCGCCTGGGCGCCCCGCAAACATCCTCGCTTGCCATGTCGACCGCCCCAACAAATACGACGCCTGGGACATCGACTGCGAATACGAGCGGATGCCGCCCATCCTCCCCGACGTGACGCCACGGGCGCGACTCCTCTCTCCCGCCTGCCAGCAACTGGAAGTCGAATACCGCTGGGAACACAGCGCCATCCGCCAGCACATCCGCCTCGCCGCCCACTCCGACCGCCTCGACTTCATCACCGAGGCCGACTGGCACGAAAACCACCGCATGCTCCGCGTCTCCTTCCCGCTATCCATCCACTTCACCGAAGTCCGCTGCGACCTGGGATTCGGATTCCTCCGACGCACCGCCCTCCGAAACACCACCGCCCAGCGCAACCAGTTCGAATTCGCCTGCCAGCGCTATCTCGCCTGCGGCGACGGCCCCGACCGCGCCGCCCTCCTCAACGACTGTAAATACGGCGCCAATGCACGGGACGGCGCCCTCGGCCTCACCCTCCTGCGCTCAGCCCGCTATCCCGATGAACTCACCGACCGCGGACGCCACCGCTTCACCTACGCCTTCCTCCCCTACGACGGCACCTGCGGCGACGCCATGCTCCTGCAGGAGGCGCTCGCCCTCAACGCCCCGCTGATGCAGTTCCCCGACCGCGCGGGCGACCTCGTCTCGCCCGTCCAGGCGGTCGCCATCCCTGGCGTCACCCTCGAAACCCTGAAGACCGCCGAAGACGGCTCTGGCGATCTCGTCCTCCGCCTCGTCGAACAACTCGGGGCGCATGCCGCAGGCTCCGTCGAGTTCGCCCGCCCCGTCCAGGCCACCTGCGTCAATCTCCTCGAAGAGGGGAGCGGCGCCCCCGCCCTCTCTGGCGCCGCCCTTCCGCTCGCCTTTGCTCCCTTCGAAATCAAGACTCTCCGCAGCCGCCCCGCCTCCGTATGAAATTCACCATCATCCCCGTCCCCCAAGGCACCCACCGCCTGTCACGCCATCTCCACTCCGTCTTCTTCGAGTATTTCGGGCATGTCATCTACGACGGCATCTGGGTCGGACGGGACAGCGCCATCCCCAATCTCGACGGCATCCGCCTCGCAGTCATCGAGGGCTGCCGCGAACTCGGCATCGGCGCCATGCGCTGGCCTGGCGGCTGCTGCGCCGACCACTACCACTGGAAAAACGGCATCGGCCCCAGCCGTCCACCCCGTCTGCATCCCATGCCCGATCCCGCCAACCCCGTCTGGCGCCACGACTTCGGCACCGACGAATTCCTACGCTTCTGCGAACTCGTCGGCGCCGATCCCATCCTCACCGTCAACACCGCCACTGGCACCCCCGAGGAATTCCTCGACTGGTTCGAATACGTCAACGGGCCCGCCGAAACCAAATACGGCGCCCTCCGCGCGGCCAACGGGCATCCCAAACCCTATCATGTCCAATACTGGGGCATCGGCAACACCGACGAAAACGTCTGGCACATCGACTACAACAACCCCGTCGCCTACGCCCAGACCTACCTGAAGTTCGAAACCGTCCTCCGTGAAGACCGCAAGCGCCTCCATTTCATCGGCCTCGGCCTCTCCACCCGCCACGGCCTCCCTGGCTGGACTGGCAAGGCCCTCGACCACATCACCCGAAACCAGCGCGCCCTCCCGCCCGATTCACTCTCCGTACACCATTATCTCGGCGGCGCCAAGCAGGGCGGGCAACTTTGCGGCGGCGCCGTCGACTTCGACGAAACAGGCTACTACGCCCTCCTCGACCTGCTGGAACGCTACCAATACGACATCGACCTGCACCGCGTCGTCATCCGAGAGCACGCGGGCCCTGGCGCCAGGACAAAAGTCTGCTTCGATGAATGGGGCGCCTGGCATCCCGAGGCCACCATGGCCACCAACCAGAACCAGCCCCAGACCCTCCGCGACGCCATCTTCGCCGCGCTTGCCCTTCATGTATTCTACCGCAACAGCGACATCGTCGCCTTCGCCATGGAGACCCAGCTCTGCAATCTCCTCCAGAGCCTCTTCGAGACCGACGGCGAAAAGTGCTACCGCACCCCCACCTTCTACGCGATGAAACTCCTCAAGGAACACCTGGGGCAGTGCCTCGTCCATCTCCTGCCAGACGGCATCGACAACGACCTGGACGCCGTCGCCACCATCGCCGACGACCTGCGCCACCTCACCATCAGCCTCGTCAACCGACACCTCCACGACGCCAAGCCCGTCGGCCTCGTCCTCCCCGACGGCCCGTGGCATCCCGCCGACGCCGCCATCCTGACCGCCGACGACGTCCACGCCCGCAACACCTTCGAGGACCCTGGAACGATCTGCGACCGCCCCTTCACCATTCCGACCGACCTGCGTTTCACCATCCCGCCGCACTCCATCCTCCGCATCTGCCTTGAACGCTGACCCACGATATGGTGGTCGAGCGGGCGACAGGCAATGCCCTCGCCAATGCGAATGGACGGCGCGCTTTTCCCGCGTCCCGCATCCGTTTGCCGATGCCGCGCTACATTATCGGAAACTCCCCATTCGTCCTGCGAGGCATCCATCATGGCCAAATGGATCACTGGCGACATCCATGTTCACTCCCACTGCTGCGGGGACGGTTCGCTGCCCGTGGCGGAAATCGTCGAGCGCGCAAGCCGCTACTGCGACTTCCTCGCGATTTCAGGGCATGCCCGCCATCCGGAACTCTTCCGCGTGGAACAGCAGCACGCCGAGGTGCTGGAGGCACGGCGGCACACCGCGATGCCCATCTTCAACACGGGTGAAATCGAATACCCCGTCCCGCGCCACGTCATCGTGCTGACCTCGCCTGAAAACCGCGAATACGAACTGCTGCAGGCGCTGATCGAGCGCTTCGACCGCCGCCTCGGCGTCGAGGGCATCGGCGCGGCCGTGGAGGAACTCCGCTTCATCGAGCGGTGGGGCGGCGACACGCTGCTCGTCTTCAACCACCCAAATGCGCCCGACGTGCCGCTCGACGCGCTCCTCGCGATGGCGGCCTCGCCCGTCTTCAGGATCATGGCCTGCGTCGACCGAGGAGAGCGCCGCGCCCCCCAGACCTGGGACATCGGCGCCGAATGGGACCAGCTGCTTCTGAGCGGCCACCGCATCTACGCCCGCTGCGGCTCCGACTTCCATCGGCACTTCTCCGACGGCGGCCACGACTACTACCCAGGCGAGTTCGTCCAGGACCACCTCCAGGTAAAGGAAAACACCTACGCCGAGATCATCCGCGCCTACCGCGACGGGCGTTTCTACTGCACCGTCGCCAACGCCATCGCGGACCCCGTCTGGGAACTCGACGCCGACGCGAATTCCATCCGCCTCGCCTTCGACGCCAAACTCCCCCTCGCGCAAGTCGACATCATCGGCGACGCGAAAACACTCCGCACCTTCCGAGACCTCCCCGTCGGACGCTTCGAGTTCGAGGGCGTCCTGCCCCCCGCGAAATACTACCGCGTCCGCGGCCTCGGAAAGCCCCAGCCGCGCCCCTACGGGCAGGACGGCTGCTTCGAACCGCTTTTCCTCCTCAACCCGCTCTTCCCCTGAATCCCCATGCTCCTGACCCGCCCCATCCACTCCGCCGCATTCCTCAAGGCCCACGGCCTCGGCGTCGAGGCCCATATCGGTCGCCCGCTGCCAGAGGAACTCGTCCCATTCGTCCACGGCGTCCACCTGCCCTACACGGGGCTGAACCTGGCCGCCCTTGACGAAACCAAGCGCCTGGCCTCCATCCAGGCGATCCAGGACGCCATTCTCGAGGCCCTTCGCTTCCCCGTCGACCGCATGGTCATCCACACCTGCGGCATCGCCACCGAAAACGGCCTCCGCACTGGCGACTACGAGCTGATGCTGCGTTCCTTCCGCGTGCTCGCCGACTTCGCCGCCGCCCGCAAGATCATCCTGTGCATCGAGAACCAGGTCCTGCGCCCCAACACCAAGCGCTACGCCGACAACGCCGCCGAATGGCTCGCCCTCCCCGCCGACATCGGGCGCGACAACATCCTGCTCACCCTCGATTCCTCCCACGCCGCCACCAGCGCCGCCATCCACGAGGACTATGCCGAGCGCCTCCGCGCCCTGGAGCAGTTCCTCAGCCACCCCGAACTCATCGGACGCCTCCACTGGTCCGACTCGCGCCTCCTGAACCGCGAGGCGCTCCACAACGACATGCATCTCGTCCCAGGCAAAGGCGACCTCCCGCTCGACTTCCACCGCCGCCTCCGCCGCCTCCCCGTCGTCAAACTCCTCGAGCAACGCTGCACCGAAGCGGAGGTCGCCGAAGGCCTCGCCTTCATCGACACGCTGTCGTGACTGCGCCTCTTCCCCCCACCGCCAATCGCCGACGACCATGAAACTCCAGCTGCTGCTCACCCTCGCCTTCGCCGCACTCCTCCTGCATGCCGCGGACGACCCGCTGCCACGGCGGCGTGCCTTCCGCCAGGAGATCCGCGCCACCCCGTCGGCCGTCATGCGCTATCTCAAGGATCCCGATCCCGAGATCCGACAATACGCCCTCTATCTGCATTTCAAGGCCGCGCCAGAGGCGGCCCTGCCCAGAATGCGGGCCGCCCTCCAGGATTCCGAGGAGCGCATCCGCCTCATGGCCGTGCAGGCGCTGACCGCCCTGTTGCCGAAGCACCCCGAGATTCGGGCCGACCTCGACAAGGCCGCCCGCGAAGACGCCTCGCTCGAAGTGCGCAACGCCGCGGGGAACGCCTCCTGGCCCTTCCGCCGCACCGTGCGCCTCCTCCGCAACGACCCGAACTGGGACCACGAGGTCACCCTCCTGAAGCGCATCGACCTGCCCAGGGACGGCTGGAAGTTCCAGACCGACCCCGAACAGAACGGACACTGGCGGAAACTCTACGCCCCCGACTTCGACGATCGGGGCTGGAAGACCATCTCCCTCCTCCACTGGGAAAAGCAGGGCTTCCCCGACTACGACGGCATCGCCTGGTACCGCATCGAATTCACCGCACCCGCCAAACCCGACTGCAACGCCATCGAAATCCACTTCGGCGGGGTCGACGAATCCGCCTGGGTCTGGCTCAACGGCATCTACCTCGGCGCCCACAACCGAGGCGCCGCGGGATGGAACATCCCATTCGCCGTAGACGCCACCCGCGAAATCAAATGGGGCGCCGCCAACCAGCTCACCGTCCGCGTCCTCGACCGCGCCCAGGCAGGCGGCATCTACAAGCCTGTCTGGCTCGAAATCCTGAAGTAGCGCCCCCCCGACCATCCCCCGCCGCACTATGAAACATTTTTCCTTCGCCATTTCGCTCTTTGTCGCCGCCGCGCTCTTCGCCGCCCCGAAGGTCGACATCGTCCTGGATTTCACGAATCCCGACGTCCTCGCAGGGAAATTTCCGTTGAAACTGCGCGGCGCGGCTCGGCTCGACGGCGGGCTGGCCTCCCTGGAGACCGATGCCGCCAAGGCAAGCGGCGCCGCCACCAGGCGGGTGCATCCTGAATTCACCCCCGAAGCCGCCTTCCGCCTCGAAGCCGCCTTCGTCCTCGACCCAGGCTGGAAACCTGCGAAGAGCCTCCCGCGCATCCTCTTCGACAACAAGTCCGCGCCGTTGCCGCCGCCAGGGCCGAAGCAGCGCAACCACGGCCTCCAGATCCATCTGAAGTCCGTCAACGCCGCCAGGCACCTCTACACTGTCGTCGCCGCCTTCGGTTATGGCGAAACGAGCGCCGCCGCCACCAGCGACAAGGTCGAACTCAAGCCTGGCGTCACGCACACCGTTTCGCTTACCTACGACGCCATCGGCACCGCCGCCTTCGTCGTCGACGGCAAGCCCGCAGGCAAGCGCGCCGTCCCCGCGGGGCGGCTCTCCCCCGCCAAACTCCCCGCCGTCTTCGGCGACCGCGCCGTCTCCAACTTCCAGCCGCTCGGCGGGCGCCTGCTCCGCTTCACCCTCAGCGCCATCCCGTTCACCCCCGTCACCATCCATTCGGATCCCATGCACCGCACCGTATTCGAACGGCTGGAACCAGATGCCGCCGCCCATTTCACCGTCGGCAACCACACCGCCGCACCCCTGCCCGCCTGCACCATCCGCGCCGCCCTCGCGGGCTCCCCCCTGCCCCCCGCCGCCCTCCCCGCCCTCCAGCCTGGCGCATCCGCCTCCGTCGCCTTCCCCGTCGACACCCGACTGCTCCCAGGGGACTATGACCTCGAATGCACCGCCGAGGCCGACGGCAAGCCCCTCGCTACAGGCTCCATCCGACTCACCATCGTCCCCTCCTACGGCGACTTCCTCCCGTTCATCCTGAAAGGCGTGTACACCGACGAGGTCGTCCGCGACACTGGCTTCACCCACACCGTCTGCTCCCTCTTCCCGCGCCGCGGCGACTACACGCCCGACCTGAGGCCCCGCCACATCGCCCGCCTCGACGAAATGCTGCGCCACGGCCTCTACGCATACGACGTCTTCCGCGAACAGACCCGCTTCCTCGCCGCAGGACGCTTCGTCCGCACCGGGCGCGACGGCAAGCCCTACCCGCGCCCGAACCTGGAGGCCTCCCACCCCGACGCCCGCCGTGAATACCTCGCCCTGGCCGAGCAAATCGCCAAGGGCATCGGCGACCATCCCGCCTGGGACAACGCCGACATCAACAACGAGGTGCGCGACCACTGCCAGCCCTCCTTCGGCGGCCCCGAACCCGCCGCCTTCCGAAAGTTCGCGGGCTACGACATCCCGCAGGGCATCGTCTCCAAAGGCCCCTCCATCATCCTCGGTTCCCCTGGCTTCCCCTGGGACGGCATCCTCCCCGACGACTGGCCCGAACTCGTCTTCCTCAAATGGTTCTTCCGCGAAGGCGACGGCTGGAACTCCCTCGGTTCCGCCATGTCCGCCACCCTCCATCGGCACATCCGCCGCCACTTCTTCACCATCACCGAGCCCTCCGTCCGCGTCCCGCCCATCTGGGGGTCGGGCGGCACCATCGACACCCTGAACCAGTGGACCTACTCCAATCCCGACCCCCTCAAGAACGCCCTCGCCGTCGACGAACTCCGCGCCATGGCAGGCGGCCGCGACAACGCCAGGCTCGGCCACAACCCGCAGAGCATCTGGTACCGCAAGGATACCGCGCCCATGCACCTCCGCGTCCCGAACCCGCCCGAGTGGCTCTCCCGCGAACCCGGCGCCGCCTTCATCACCCCCGCGCCCGACATGACCCGCGAATCCTACTGGTTCACCCTCTCCCGCCGCCTCGACGTCCTGCTCACCCACGGTGCAGGCTGCCTCTTTGGCAATGACCTGAACCCCAAGCACGGCTACCGCCACACCAACCCGGAGACCAGAAAGGTCCTCCAGGAAATCTCGCGGACTCTCCTGCGCCCCCTCGGCCCCGTCCTCAAGCGCGTCCCCGAGCGCCCCGCCGAGGTCGCCATCCTCGAATCCGCCACCAGCAACTTCTATGCGGGGCGCCACTTCACCCTGGGCTGGGGGCGCGGCTGGGTCGCCGACCTCCACCTCGCCCTCCAGTGGGCAGGCCTCCAGCCCTCCATCCTCTACGAGGAACACCTGGCCACGGGGCGCGCCACCGCCGCCCTCAAGGTCCTCTTCGTCCCAGGCGCCTCCGTCCTCACCCAGTCCGTGCTCAAGAACCTCCTGGACCTCCAGGCGCGCGGCGTGATTCTCGTCGGCGACGAGTTCACCACCCCCGCCCTGCCCGTCGACTACCGCATCCGCTCCGTCGCCCGCAGGCAATCCGAACCGAAGGGCACCAAACTCGCCCTGCAGAAACTCGGGCAGGAGATCGCCAGCACCCTCCGCCCGCACTACCGCGCGCCGCGCGCCGCCTCCACCCCCGACCTCGTGCTCCACAGCCGAGGCACCGACGCCGCCGACTATCTCTTCCTCGTCAACGACCGACGCACCTTCGGCGACTACGTCGGGCAGTTCGGCTATGTCATGGAAAAGGGCCTCCCGCTCCAGGGCAACGCCACCGTCGCCCATCCCGCCGCCGCCGCATACGACCTCGTCAACCACCGCGAGATTCCGCTCGCCCATGCCGACGCCTCCTCCGCCGCCTTCGACATCCACCTCCCGCCTGGCGGCGGCGCGCTCGTGCTGCTGCTCGCCAGCCCGCTCGCCGACGTCCAGGCCACCCTGCCTGGCGCCATTCGGCGCGGCGAGGCATTCGCGCTCAAGGCCTCCATCACCGACGCCACTGGCAAGCCCGCCCCCGCCATCCTCCCTGTCGAGGTCACCCTCACCGACGCCAAGGGCACCCGCCTCCCGGGCTCTGGATACTACGCCGCCCCCGACGGGAGACTCGCCCTCTCCGAGGTCGCCGCCCCCAACATGGCCCCGGGCACCCTCACCGCCGTCGTCAAATGCCTCGCCTCGGGCAAGACCGCCACCGTCACCGCAACCGTGAAGTAAACGGAGCGCAAGACCAGCATGAAAATCTTCATCGTCACCGACATGGAAGGCGTCACTGGCGTCTATGACTTCGAGAACTACTGCATGGACGCGGGCATCCACTACCAGAAGGCGCGCCGCCTGCTGACGCTGGAGGTCAACGCCGCCGTCGAGGGGTTCTTCCAGGGCGGCGCCACCGAGATCCACGTCGTCATCGGACACCACTTCGACAGCGTCGACCGCGAACTGCTCGACCGACGCGCCCTGCTCCTCAACGGCAAGGGCGACACGCTCTTCCCCAACGGCCTCGACGAGACCTTCGACGGCCTCGCCTTCGTCGGGCAGCACGCCAAGGCAGGCACCAGTTTCGCCCACCTCGCCCACACGGGAAACACCTACGTCACCGACGAACGCGTCAACGGACTCTCCATCGGCGAATACGGCCAGTCCGCCCTCTGCGCCCGCGACCTCGGCGTCCCCACCATCTTCGCCGCAGGCGACCGCGCCCTCGCCGCCGAGGCCGAGGCACTGACCCCAGGCGTCGTCACCGTCTACGGCAAATGGGGCCGCGTCTCCGACAACGGACGTTCGCGCGGCCTTGATGTCGAAGGCTATGACCGCTTCAACCTCGCCTCCGTCCAGATGCACCCGCAGGCCGTCCGCGAAAAGATCCGCGCGGGCGCCGCCGAGGCCGCCCGCAGACTCCGCGAGCACCCCGAGGCCTTCCACTACCCCGACCTCAAGCCGCCCTATACGCTCATTCGGGAACACCGCGCCAGCCACGGCGAACCCGCCTTCGCCCTCAAGGGCGTCGGCCGCCGTTTCATCGACGCCCTCAACGCCATGTACGCCCCAGGCAATCCCCGCCTTCCCATCGAGGCGTAACCCCCTGGCCAGCCCATGAAGCCCCCGCGCCTCCCATTCGCGACCGCCCCCGTCGGCCCGCTGCCCTCGGAGACCGCCATCTCAGGGGAGGTGCTGCGCATCGTATTCGCCAACCCCGAAAACGGCTGGGGCGTGCTGCGCCTGCGGCGACACCCTTCCAACCAGGAAGTCACCCTCGCTGGGCAGATCGGCGGCGTCCTGGAGGGCATGCAGATCGACGCGACGGGGCGCTGGTGCGACAATCCCGGCTACGGGCGGCAGTTCCAGGTGGAGAGCCTCCAGGCCGTGCTGCCGCGCTCCGAGCGCGGCATCGAACGCTATCTCGCCTCGGGGGTCGTCCCCGGCATCAACCGCCAGTATGCCGCCGCCATCGTCAAGCACTTCGGCGCGGAGACGCTTCGGATCCTCGACGAGGAGCCTGAGCGCCTCCGCGAAGTGCGCGGCATCGGCCCCAGGAAGATGGAGAGCATCCGCAAGCACTGGCAGGCGGAGAGCGCGGGACGGGAGGCGGAAATCTTCCTGGAGGGGCTCGGCATCTCGCCCGCGTTCACCAAGCGCATCCTCAAGCAGTACACGCCCGTCGGCGCGCCTGAAGTCGTCCGCCGCAATCCCTATCGGCTGGCCGAGGAGATCGAAGGCATCGGCTTCCTGACCGCCGACCGCATCGCCGCCAGCCTCGGCGTCACCCGCGATTCCCCCCAGCGCCTCGCCGCAGGCGTCGTCTACACCGTCAAGGAGGCCGCCCTCGCAGGCCACACCTGCCTCGGCCGCGCCCGCCTCGTCGCCAAGGTCTGCGAGACCATCCAGGTGAAGCCGCAGGACGCCGAACACGGGCTTGACCTCGCCCTCCAGGAGGGGAAGCTCGTCGCCGAAACCGCCGACGGCCAGGCGGACGGGCCGTTCTACTACACGCTCGACCTCTATGAGGCCGAGACCCAGCTCGCCGAAGCCCTCAATCTGCTGCTGCAGACGCAGCTCGTCGACGCCAAGACCCGCCTCCAGGCCGAGCAGTCGCTCGGCGGCGCCGCCCCCGCGCGCGCCGCAATCACCCTCAATCCCGAGCAGGAACTCGCGCGGCAGCGCGCCCTCTCCCACACCATCTCCATCATCACTGGCGGCCCTGGCGTCGGCAAGACCACCGTCATCTCCGTCATCCTGAAGGACGCCCTCGCCCGACACTGGCGCGTGCGCCTCGCCGCCCCCACGGGGCGCGCCGCGCGCCGCCTGAGCGAATCCGCGGGGCTACAGGCCACCACCATCCACCGACTGCTGCAGTTCGACCCCGTCTCGGGCGACTTCCTCCACGGCCCCGACAACCCCATCCCGTGCGACCTCCTCATCATCGACGAATGCTCGATGCTGGATGTCGAACTCGCGCGCGACCTCTTCCAGGCAATCGCACCAGGCACCCGCCTGATCCTCGTCGGCGACCGCGACCAGCTGCCCTCCGTTGGACCAGGAACCGTCCTCAACGACCTCATCCGCTGCGGCCGCATCCCCATGACCGCCCTCGTGCGCATCTACCGCCAGCGCGAGGGCAGCCGCATCATCACCTCGGCGCACGAGGTCAACGCGGGCATCCTGCCTTCGCTCGCCAATCCCCCGAAAGGCACCCGCGGCGACTTCTACTTCTACTCCGTCGAGGCCGCCGACCGCGCCGCCGAGTTCGTCTGCCGCCTCACCTCGGGGCACGTCCCCGCATTCTTCGGCTTCCGCGCCATGGAGGACATCCAGGTGCTCACGCCGATGCGCCGCGGCGAATGCGGCACCATCGCCCTCAACACCGCGTTGCAGCAGGCGCTCAATCCACCCGCCCCCGACAAGCCCGAAGTGCCGCTGGAGGGCCGTGTCTTCCGCCTGGGCGACCGCGTCATGCAGACCAAGAACAACTACGCCAAGGGCGTCTTCAACGGCGAAATGGGCCGCATCGTCGCCATCAACGAAAACGCCAAGACCCTTCGCGTCGCCTTCGACCTCAACCTCGTCGAATACGCCTACGCCGACTGCGGCGACCTGCTGCACGCCTACGCCATCACCATCCACAAGTCGCAGGGCAGCGAATTCCCCGTCGTCATCATGCCGCTGCTGGGGCAGCACCACCTGATGCTCCAGCGCAATCTGCTCTACACTGGCATGACCCGCGCCAGAAAACTCTTCATCCTCGTCGGCAGCCAGAAGGCCGTCGCCACCGCCGTGCGAAACAACACCCCCACCGCAAGGACTGGGCTCCTCGCCTGGCGCATCCGAAAATGAGCATGGACGACGCGCCCCTCACCGAAATCACCGCCGCGCTGCTCGAATGGTATGCGCGCGCACGGCGCCCCCTGCCATGGCGCACGGCGCCGACGCCCTACCGCGTCTGGCTCTCCGAGGTCATGCTCCAGCAGACCCGCGTCGAGGCCGCCAAAGGCTATTTCGAGCGCTTCCTCCAGACCTACCCCACCGTCGAGGCGCTGGCCGAGGGGGACGACGCCACCCTCATGAAACTCTGGGAGGGGCTGGGATACTATGCCCGCGCCCGCAACCTCAAGCGGGCCGCGCGGCAAATCGCCGCGCACGGCTTTCCCGCGACCGCCGACGGCTGGCGGGCGCTGCCTGGCGTCGGCCCCTACACCGCGGGCGCCATCGCCTCCATCGCCTGCAACGAACCTGTCCCCGCCGTCGACGGCAATGTCCAGCGCGTGCTCTCCCGCCTCGTCGGCGAGACGCTGGAGCGGGATGCCGCCGCCGCGCTGCTCGCCCCCG
>JAEEGL016777290.1_pt1 | contig 26484 bp, 16 predicted proteins | sample 9134231 | NCBI WGS metagenome assembly JAEEGL01 (sample SAMN16246548, study PRJNA631951) | gut metagenome | biome: gut microbiome; feature: rumen; material: fiber-attached | host: Bos | place: Iran: Karaj | collected 2018-10 | reverse complement strand
GGATCCCGGCCGTTGCCGTTTACCGTTGTGGTATGTTCGCCGTAGTATGTATCGCTCCATGTGAGATCATATGCCGGGGACAGGTTCCACCGATCCGTACGGTCGTCATAGAGGAAAGAGAAGTTTTTACTGTGATCGTCCCTGTTATGGGCGTATACATTGAAGCACATCCGGCGGAACATCTGTTCCGTCGCTTCACTTTTGCCCAGGCAGAGGATTTTTGTCAGTTTCATCAGCGTATGGTAATCCATTCCCGGGGTGCGCCAGTCGAGCTCCAGGAGAGCTGCCGCTGTCAGCATATGCCGCCGCAGGAGCGCTCCGTCTTCCGTTTTTTCCCGGTCGAAGCGCCGGACGGCGAAATAGCCCGCGCATTTCCGGGAGGGAAGCAGCTTCGTTTCCGGCACGGTGATCCCGCAGCGGCCGGCACAGTCCATATACGCCTTCTCCATCAGGCCTGAGTCGGGATCATCCCCGGAAACCGGGAATTTGATGATCCATTCATCGGTCATAATCTTCGGCCTTGCGCCGCCGCTGGAACCGGCCAGGGTGAAAATCCGGTCCGGATCCCCCGCCTCCTCATGATTCAGGATCGCCCGGCATTCCGCCGCGAGCGCGTCCAGGTCGCCTGTTTCCGCTTCCCGTTGAAACGGATCGGCTGGCTTGTAGCACAGGGCGCCCATTCCGGAATCCCCGATGACGGCAAGGCGGTCCAGCGGGCTGATGAGGGCCGGATCCTTTCCGTGCCGGCGGAGCATCCGGTCCATCAGGAGTCTTCCCCAGGAATCGGGCAGGCTGTCTCCGAAAACGCCCCACAGGCCGCCGAAATGCGTTCCGGAAGGAATAAAGACGCCCGGTTTGACCGGCAGGGAAAAAGGGCTGACCGGAAAACCGCTCTCCAGCCACAGCGGCAGATAGGAAAAGGCAATCCGGCGGTTTTTCGTTTCAAACAGGGTACCGACATCCCTGCCGTGAAACGTAACGGTGAGTTTATTTCCGTTCACGCAATGCTTCCTCCATGGTCAGATAGGGGATATCGGCAAAAAGGTTCCGGATCTCATCCGCGCAGTTCAGCGCCATGGCAATCCGTGTCAGGGAGAGCAGTGAAATCTGCCCGGTGGATTCAAAGCGTTTCAGGCTTCCGTAGCTGACGCCGCTTTCTTCGCTCAGCTGTTGCTGCGATATTCCCCGGCGCTTCCGGATCTGCCGGACCCGGCTGGCCAGCGCGGCGTTGATTTCTTCCGCCGTTTCCCATACATAACTTCTCATAGATACCTCAAAACAGATCAAATATTATCTAAAACAGGATAAAAAGCGCAAAAATAGATCATATATTATCTATATTATTGTATCAGAATATATAGTTTTATGCAATATCCGGGCGACGGCGCGGTTGGACAGATGGACAGAGGGACGGTTCCTCTGTCCAAGAAGTGATTAAGGTCGGCGAAAAAGTCTGGACAGAGGGACGGTTCCTCTGTCCAAGAAGTGATTAAGGTCGGCGAAAAAGTCTGGTGTGCCCGCTTTGGACAGAGGAACCGTCCCTCTGTCCAAGTCCCTATTTCCAACAACCTCGTTCCATTTTTGTTCTTTTTCTTGACTTAAAGTGAACTATAGATTTTACAATATTAACTAAATAAGAAGGGATAAGGAGAGCAATCCGCTCGTGTACAGTCAGAAAGACCGGGGGAAACGGAACCGGACGGCAGAAAGAAAGCGCAGCTCGACCTATGTGATCGTTATCGTATCCTATGTGGCTGTGATCGCCGTGTTTACCGTCCTGATGGCGGGCATGTTCCTGTATTCCGCCGAAACCATTACCGGACAGGTGCGGCAGTCGGACCGGTTCATCGCCGAACGGACGGTCCAGCAGGCGGCTGAAATGCTCCGGAGCCTGTATGAACACGGGGAAATGCTGGTCCAGGATGAACGGCTGGTCCGCTTGTCGGGGCTGGGGGTCCAGCTGGGGTTTGCCGATGAAATCAGCAGTATTATGGACCGGGCCAACAGTTTCACCGGCCTGACCACGGACCTGTTTTTCTGCCCGGCGGGTCCGGACATGGTGATGAACAAGTCAGGCCTCTATACAGGGGAAGAACTGGAAAAACTGCTGCGGGACACCGTGGGCATTTCCGCGGAGGAATGGCGGGAACGGGTTTCCTTCCCGGGAGAAAGAAGCTTCCAGGTTGTGGCGGGCTTCGATTCCCGGGGCGTCCGGCAGCGGAATTTCCTGATGATTGTCCGCACGCCGGATGCCGGCGGCAGCGGACAGGGCAGCTTCGTCGCGGGAATCGTTCCGGTGTCGATGCTCGAGGACATCTCCGGCGCCATGCGGCCCGAAGGCTATGAAGACATCATTGTTGAATACCCGGACGGCGTTTACAGCTTCGGCCGGCAGGAACTGATTGACCGGGAATCGCTGGAGGAAGCGGAACGGGGCAGCACCGGCGTGTTTTCCCTGCTGTTTTCCGGAAAGCCGGTCCATATCACCGCGTGCGAAGGCAGGGTGGACGACTGGAACTGCAAGATTCATTTCTTCTGTTCCATGGAACCCTACCGGAATATCGTCTGGGTCTGCTTCCGGAATTTTATTATTTCCGTGCTGGTCATCCTGGTCCTGGGCTCGCTCCTGCTCTGGTATACGCTTTCCAGCAGGCACCGGTCCCTGGGAATTCTCCTGGACCGCCTCTCCGGCCGGGAAAAGGGCGGCAGCCCGGCCCTCGGAAAGGAATACATGGAGATTGACCAGGCGATCGGGGCGCTTCAGGAAAAGCAGCAGGGGATGGAAACCCGGCTGGCGGAATACCGGACCCGGCTGCAGAACAACGCGGTTTACCAGCTGATGAGGGGAACCGGGGTCCGGGAGGAAAGCCTTGCCGAATTCTTTGCCAGTCAGGAGATCGATCTTCATACCGAGCAGTGTCGCGTGCTGCTGCTGGCGCTGGACGCGGACGACGTGACGGACCGGATGGAAGAAGATAAAGCCGAAGCGATGTTGAAGCGGTTCCTGGACGATACGGAAAAATGCATTTACCGGTATCTGCCGGACAGCTGCTGTATCGTGACGGATTACTGCGTGGAATGCCTGGTCTGCGAAGACGGCGGGACGGACGACGCGGAAGCCCTGCGCGGCATCAGGGATTGGATGACGGCGTACTGCCGGGAAAACAACATCCACTTCTATGCCGCCATCAGCAAACCGGATACCGGCACCGAAGGCGTTCACCGCGCTTTCCTGCAGGCGGAGACCATTATGGACCATATGACCATGACGGGATACAGGGACGCGATCCTGGACGAGCTGCCGGAGCAGCGGTCCGCCCGGGAAAAGTCCGGGCAGGAAAAACGGCAGCAGCAGCTCCTGGATTACGTGAACGAGCATTATACGGACGCCTCCCTGAGCGTTCTCCAGATGGCGGACGCCTTCGATATGAGCCCGTCCTCCGTTTCCAGGGCCTTCAGGCAGGCCGCCGGGACCGGGCTGAACACCTATATCCATACGCTGCGCGTCGCCCGGGCGAAGGAACTGATCGAAAGCACCGATATTTCCCTGAAACGCATCTCCGAAGAGGTGGGATACGGAAACCAGATCACCATGATCCGCGCGTTTAAAAAGCTGGAAGGGGTAACCCCGCAGGAATACCGGGACCAGGTCCGGAACGCGGGGGAACCGGAAAACGCCGGCGGGGAATGACAGGATTGACCGATTAACAATTATTTCACGGGTTATTTACAAAAATTGCGGCTTCGGCCGCTTTTTGCATATCAAAACACCATTTTTGAAAAAAATGAAAACATGTATCAACAAATTAAAATTGACTTTCCCGCGTCTGGTTCTGTATGATAAAAAAGTTGTATGCAAACGATCCGGAATGGGTTCGAATCCAGACCCGGGAAAAGCGGGAGGTTTGATTATGACCGCCAAGTGGAAAAAACTGGCAGCGATCCTGTGCGTGATGACCATGATATTCCAGTGCGTGCCGATGGCAGCGCTGTCAGGCGGTCTGGAGGAACCGGCGGCTGAAGTGCCGGCGGAACCGGCGGTAACGGAACAGGAACCCGTACCGGAGGAAGAAGCGCCGGCGGATATCCCGGATGACCTGCCCGGCGAACAGCCGGTGCCCGCGGAAGGCGGGGAAACGGCGGAGGAAAGCGCGCCGGCGGACGAAACGCCGGCGGAAATTCCCGTGGAAACGCCCGCGGAAACGCCCGCGGAAACACCCGCGGAAACGCCCGCGGAAACGCCCGTGGAAACGCCAGTGGAAACGCCTGTGGAAACGCCTGTGGAAACGCCCGCGGAAACCGCCGCCGGCCTGCCCGCGCCCGAAGAGCCCGCGGAAGCGCCTGCCGGACAGCCGGAAGTCCCCGCGGAGAACGGGGACGAGGCGGAAGCGCCTGCCGCGGACGCGGATGAACCGGCGGAAGCCCCCGCGGAGGCACTCGCGGAAATACCGGCGCCTGAAACGGAGACGGACGAACAGGAAACCCCGCCGCAGGAGCCGGACGCGGCGCCGGAAAAGCAGGAAGGGAACGAAGAAACGCCCGGAAACCAGCCGGAGCAGAAAGACGTACCCGAAACAGGCGCGGAAGCTGCCGGCAATCCGCAGGCGGCCGAAAGCGATCCCGAAGCGGGCCCGGAATCCGAAAATGAAGCCGGGGAAGCCGGGGAGGCTATCCGGGCGGACAAAACCCAGCAGGGCCACGGGACCGTCCAGTGCGCCGTTTCCGGAGGGAATCCCTACGTCCTTTGCCTGGTCTGCGGCAAAACAGAGGAGTTAAATATCAGCGCCAAAGCCGGCCGCGCCTTCAGGATTACGCTGCGGAAGGAAAACGGCGATACCGTCCGGAGCATTTCCAGCGACGAAAACCATGAGATTGCCTTTACCCGCAGCGTCCGGGCAGGCGAGGTGTTCTGGCTGGTCCTGGAGTCCGACGCGTCGGAAACCGTTACCGTTACGTTTGAAACGGCGGAGAAGGCCGGAACAGAAGAAGAAATAACGCCCGCCGCGGACGAAAATGGCAGCGGCGAAACCGAAACCCCGGAAGCGCCCGAAGGGGAAGGACTGCCCGTGGAAACGGCGGAGGAAGCGGAATCCGGAGATACGGAGGAAGCGGAGTCCGGAGATCCGGAGCAGGCGGAGTCCGGAGACACGGAAGAAGCGGATTCTGAAGATACGGAGGTGGCGGAGTCCGGAGATACGGAGGAAGCGGAATCAGAAGAAGCCGCGGATGAAGAAGCCGCGGAGGAAAAACCGGAAACGCTGCCGGCCGGGGAGTTCTTTGTAAAAGGCGCCGGATTCCGGGTTTCGGTGTCGTTCGGGGATCATACATTCCCGGTGGGAACAATCCTGGAGGCGGACGAGATACCGGCCGGATCCGCCTGGTATAACGAACTGCTGGCCCAGGCGAAAAGCGTGGTTGACGGACAGGACGACAAAACCCTGGAAGGCATCCGCTTTATTGACGTGCGCTTCATGCTGGACGGCGTGGAAATCGAACCGCTGGACCGGAACCGGGTGGACGTCCGGGTCACGTTTGACGAGCCGATCCGCCTGGAAGCGGAAGACGAACTGGTGACCATTCATTTTGACAAAGAAAACGGGCCCGAGGTGGTGGACGTCCAGTCCGCGCCGGCGGAGGATGAAGAACAGTGGCTGTCGGAGGAAGTGACTTATTCCTCCGGCAGCTTTTCGCCGATCGGTATTTTCCGCAGCACGCCCGGAACACCGGCCAGCCTGACTGAGATCGCGACGGTCGCGGTGAATACCACGACGACAGGCGGCCAGTTAGTGGAGACCGCGGGCATCATTCAGCGGGACGAACAGATCAACATTAATATCAGTTTTACGATCCCGGATAACAAATTTGATGAAGCGAAAGCCAGCACCCCATGGACTTACCAGCTTCCTGATCTGTTCGGAGAGGGCAAAGTGTTCTCGGCGCTGGGAACCGTTGACGGTGTACTGATTGACACGACAGAAACGGAAACCGTCGGATCCTATACCGTTTCCGCGGTCGGACTGGTCCAGCTGACCCCGGATCCGGACTGGCTTGACAGGCAGAGCAGCGGAGTCCACGGTTCTTTTACCATCGCGGCGCGGCTGAACGAAACGACCAACGCGACGCTGGACAACAACACATACCAGTTCCCCGGCGGGACGGATACCACCGTCACATTCCTGCACAAGGAACTCGAGGCGGATAAATATGTGTACCTGAACAAGGGCGATTCCGAGCCCCTGGCCCACTCCGCCACCTATTACCGGAGCGAATCGGAAAAAGTGACGGCGGATCCGGCGGTTCATACGGGAACCGTACAGGTCGTCAATACAGGGGATGGAAGGTACTTCCTGTATAACCGGATCCGTGTGGAAGTCAACGCAAAACCAAATACAGCGCTGACGGTGAAGGACACGCTGGGCGGCGGGCAGACGCTGGGAGAGGTGAACGTCTACGTCGGGGATTCCACGGCACCACTGAACCTCGGCAGTACGCTGGAAGCCGCCGCGGAGGGTTTTGAACTGGACCTGAAATCAGCCCTGGCGGCCAATTATACCGATCCGTCGGATTACGTCGGTAAGGATATCTGGATTGAATACTATACCTATCTGACGGATGGAGAACTGAACAAGAACCAGACCAACACCGCGAACGTGACCTATGACACAAAGGTGGTTTCGCCGTCCACGACCGTCACGCCGAAATACGACAAGACGGTGAGCCCGTATAAGCAGGTTTCCAGTGAAGAGGTCATGAAATTCCCGGTCACGGATCAGGATACAAACGCGACGCTGCCGGTCAGCGAAGCGGGGAAGGTTTATTTCCTGACCGGCGGCACGCTGAATTTCCCGGCGACGTCCCTGACGGTAACGGATACGCCTGAAGGGGTGACGATCGACCGGAGCTCCATCCGGATCGCGATCGGCAGCGAAGGCGGGGATTTCCAGGGGTATGAAATCCTCAGCGACCTCGGGCCGGATGCCTGCACCTTCAACCAGGCTACCGGAGGGTTTACGCTGGACGTATACAAGGCCATCCGGTACCTGGTGGAAACCGTAAGGACTAACAGTGCAGGGCAGGATTTCAGTATTCTGTACGCGGATTATTTCTATTACGATTCCAATAACACGTTCACGCTGAAGGCCGGCACGAAGTTCAAGGTCAATTATGCCGCCGCTGTCAACAGCGACTATATGCCCGGAAACAATCAGCCGGTGAGAAATACGGCGTCATGGACCGCTTACGGAAAGCCGGAGACGGTCACGGTCAGCGCGACGCCGGTGGCGGATACCGGCACGCCGACGATTCAGAAGAATGGGTTTGACATCTCGAACGGAACCCAGACCAACAAAGAGGACGGAACCGCAAACGGCAATCACCAGGCCGGTTCCTACGTACGGTATGAGCTGACCGTCGCGAACAAGACAAATGACGGCGCCGTGCTGAACCTCGCGGGGACGACCGTCACGGACTATACGAACAACTATATCAGCGCGGTTCCCGATACGTTTGAGATTTATAACCGCGCCGGGGATAAGGTCGCGGTCTACGCGAAAGGAGCCGACGGCTGGAGCTGGACGACGGGAGCGGACCTCCGCCTGGACATGAAGGTTGCGGGTAAGGACTGGTCGGTGCCGGTCGGGATCAGCGAATGGGCGGAAGCCTATTCGAAATCGGCGCTGGATTCCCTTGGGGAATCGTATACGCTTTTCATCCTGAAGTTCCCCGCCGGCGGCAATTTCAATGATGAGTACACCATCAAATATACGGTTCAGCTGGACGATGAAATGCCCGAAGGCGACGGCATCTACGGCGTTCATGCGGTAGCCAACACGGGACTGGCGCAGGGAATCGTCGGAGCGGCGTCCAGTAAGATTATTACCAACGTCGACTATGACTATCCATACGGCTCGAAAAAGTCGTTCCTGGAATGGGATAAGGATAAGAATGAGGCGGTCTGGGCGGTCGATATTCCCCTGGGTGATCTGACCAGGATCATCAGGCCGTTGAAAGTGCATGAAATGTATTACAGCGGCTGGGCGTGGACGACGACAACAAGCGATAAACTGACTATCCCGGCTGACGCGTATTCCTTTAAGGCGTATCAGTTGCTGCCGAACAGCCAGACCGGTGACGAACTGCCCCTGGCGAGCAGCGAAGACAGCGCCCGCATGAATGAATATATCGTCATTGACAATTCTAATGATCACAATTATCCCAAACGCACACTGGTTTTCCCCAAAGGAATCAGCATGGATGTCCGTGTGATCATCCGGGTGAAGCTCCCCCATACCCTGTCAGAGCAGCTGGTATATCACGCCCATAATTCGGCGATCGTTGACATCGACGGGAACACGATGGACGTCAGCGCCCAGGGTGATTATTATGACAATGAATTCAGGTTTTCCAAGGACGGATCATTCTCCGGCGCGGCAGCGGAATCGGACGGAAAGGCGAAAATCCGCTGGACGGCGGAGCTGAATCCGGACGGAAAGATGCTTCAGACAGACTTTGAGCCTGTTTTCAGGGATCAACTGCCGGCAGGCCTGCAGCTTGACGGCGGAGTTACCATTACCGGATACCAGGGGAAGAGCGGAAACGCCTCCTTCCAGGCAACCGTTACGCCTGTGGTATCAAACAGCAACGAGTTTTCGATCAACATCATTGACGCGATCGGAGCCCAGGATCCGCAGCCAGACGGGCTGAGCGGGTGGCACTTCACTATTGAATATACGACGGTATTTACAGACGATACGCTGAGTGCGGTCTCCGCGGCTAAGACTGCGGGCAAACTGGAGGATTTCGCTTTCACCAACGACGCGGGAATCTACGATGAAGACGTCGGCAGTACGCCGCTGAAAACGGATTCGGATACCGTGAAATATGAATATGATGACCTGGTCAGCAAGGAGGACGTGTCCGGCGAGGATTCCGGCGGATCCATCCAGATCCTTTCCTACCGTGTGACGGTCAACGAAAAAGCAAAACCGATTAATGGCGGAAGATGGGTGACACTGTCGGATACGATTCCGACCAATATGACCCTGATGCTCTCCTCCGTGAAGGTGGAGGACGCTTCGGGAAATGACATTACAGACCAGGCGAGCCAATGCTCTGTTTCCTATTCGGATGTGACGCGCCGGCTGGAAGTCTCCGTGCCGGACAGCATGAAGGCGGTCGTTTCCTTCAGCGCTATTCCCAACGGCGGCAATACAGCCTATGTCAATACGGTCGTTCTCTCCGGTTCCGATTTCTCCCAGACGGCAACCACAACAAAGACGCACAAGGTCAGCTCCGCCGGAACATTGACCGGTTCATCCAATGCGGTACAGATTAAGAAAGTGGACAAGTACAGCATCAATACGACGCTGCCCGGGGCAAAATTCACTTTTTATGAATGCAATGTGGCGGATACAGGTGAAATACTCGGCGAGACGAAAGTCAGTGAATTTACAACCAACAACAGGGGTATGATTACTTTTTCTCCCGTAAAATCCAACACCCTGTATTACTGGCAGGAAACAGAGGCACCGACGGATTACGTCATCGCGTCCAGCGTCCCGCATTACTTCGTCGTTTACCAGGAACTGAGCGCTTCCAACAGGGTGACCGTACCCTGGAACCGGCTGAACGCCGCGACACGGGAAACGATTCAGCAAAAGTTCAGCGGCTACACACTGGTTTATCAGCTGGGCGACAACGATACGACGCCTGTGTATATCAAGGCATATGGCCCCGCGGGTTCGGAGACGGAAGAATACGAAACCAATGAGTACTGCTGGCTGAGTGCCGGCGAATATCCGTCCGGAACCGGTTATTCAAGCCTGATGGAAGAAGTCAACGCGATCAACAGGCAGGAAGCCGATGAGCTGGATGATCTGGTGACTGAATTCTATGGCGGACAGAAGATCGTCGCGAGTATTGTAAACGGATATACCTGGCAGGTGGAAAACATTAAAAGCGACGTGACCACCCTCCGGCTGGATGCGACGAAAACCCTGACAGGCCGGGCCATGGAAAAAGATGAGTTTACATTCTACCTGTATAATGAAACGGTAGAAGATGACGTCCACTGGCTCCAGACGCAAACGAGCCCTGCCGCCGCGGATGGCGAAGCCGCGGCTGTTACCTTTGATCAGCTTTCATTTACGACACCCGGCGTCTATAAATACCGGATTTACGAGAAAAACGGAAACGCGGATCACGTCACATATGACCAGGCAATCTATCATATTACGGTGAACGTCGCGTATGATGAGACGGAAGGAAGCCCGACCTACGGGAAACTGGTTGCCGTCATCTCCGGCGTGACAAAAACGAACGGCGCTTCCGGTACGCCGGAGGATGTGCCGGACAAGAGCGTGGCCTTTGCCAATACCTACACGCAGCCCGCCGGGGAACTGAAGCTGACAGGAACCAAGACCCTGACCGGACGCAATATGAGCAAGGGCGAATTCCATTTTACGGTCAAAGAAGGAAGCACCGTTGTATCCACGGGTTCCAACGCGGCCGCGAATGACGGTACCGCCGGCAGTATCAGTTTCACACCGATCAAATATCAACAGACCGGTACACATACTTATACGGTAACGGAAGATGCGACAGCCCTTCCTTTCGTTACACAGACCGGGACGACGAGCTATACGGTGGTTGTGGATGTCACAGATCCCAACAATGACGGGAATCTGCTGGCTGTGGTGACCAGAGTGAACGATATTACAAACGGAACCATCGCTTTTACCAACAAATATGAGGTTCCGGAGACAGAACTGACCGGCCGGAAGGTATGGCTGGACGGACAGGCTTCCCATGACAACGCCGGCCTGATCATGCTGGAACTGTACCGTTACATCGCAGGAGGGGAACTGGCGCTTTATACGCTCAGCCCGGTCAAATGGACAGGCGACACCTTCAAATATGAGAAGCTTCCGGCCAAAGACGACAACCTGAATGATTATATTTACTATGTGGTTGAAACCGGACTGACAGAAGACGCTGAAGGAACATATACGACAACGTATACGAATACACTGGACGGCCATACGACTGAAACGGACAGGGCGTATAACGGCGGAACAATCACAAACAGGAAGACCGGAACGATCAGCCTGGGCGGTACGAAGACCTGGGTGGACTACAGCAACACGTACACCACGCGTCCGGCCAACCTGACGATCCGGCTGTATGAGACAAGCGGCAGCAGCGAAGTGGAAGTTACGCTGGACACCGGAGACGACGCGACGGCGGCGAACCACCTGGCCTGGGACAAGACGGGAACAAACAGCTGGACGTATACGATCACGAATGTGGCGAAATATGACAGCACGGACGGTCATCAGCTGACGTACAAAGTCGTGGAGACCCAGCCGGAAAACTATTCAGCCGCTAACACGGAAGCCACGGGAACGGTTGACGGAACCACCGGGAATATCACAGGACTGGACTTCACGAATACTTACACCCGTACCGGGACGATCAGCCTGGGCGGTACAAAGACCTGGGTGGACTACAGCAATACGTACACAACGCGTCCGGCGGACCTGACGATCCAACTGTATGAGACAAGCGGCAGCAGCGATGTGGAAGTAACGCTGGACACCGGAGACGATACAACGGCGGCGAACCACCTGGCCTGGGACAAGACGGCGACAAACAGCTGGACATATACGATCACGAATGTGGCGAAATATGACAGCACGGACGGTCATCTGCTGACGTACAAAGTCGTGGAGACCCAGCCGGCCAATTATTCAGCCGCCAACACGGAAGCCACGGGAACAGTGGATGACACTACCGGGAATATCACAGGCCTGGACTTCACGAATACCCTCGACGTGGGTTCCCTGAAAATCAAAAAGACCGTCGCCGTAAACGGCGCGGCAACGGATACGACCCTGCTGGACGAAACATTCACATTCACAGTGACCGGTTCCGGCGCTGCTTCTGGAACCGAAAAGACGGTGACGGTCACCTTCGAAAACGGACAGATCAAGAGCGCGACGATCGATGGCACATCGGTTGATCCTGATGCAGATGGATGCGTTCTCATCACTGATCTGCCGACCGGCACCTATACGGTGACGGAAGATGAAACCGGACTGGCGGCCAAAGGCATTCAGCTGCTGGAGAAGCCGGACGCTTCCTTCACGGTTGAAAAGGACGGTTCCGGCGCCGTGATTCCGACCGCTGAGTTTGTGAACAATATGCCGGTCGGCAGCTATGCGCCCGGCGCCGTGAAGGTACTGGAAGGCCGCGACCTGAAGGAGGACGAGTTCACTTTCGAGCTGAAGGACGAAAACGGTACGGTGCTGGATACCGCGAAGAACGCGGCGGACGGGACGGTCACCTTCAAGGCGATCGAATACACGCTGGGCGATATCGCGGACAGCCCGGTCACCTATACCATCTCCGAAGCCGCGGGCGAAGACGCGAGCGTCGAATATGACACCCACACCGAAACGATCGTCGTGACGCTGGCTGACAACGGAGACGGCACGATGAGCGTGACAGCGGACAGGGAACCGGAAGAGCTGGTGTTTACGAACACGGCGGATGCCGGAACGGTGACCGCGGCGATCCGGAAGATCTGGGACGACGACAACAACCGGGACGGCGTCCGGCCCCTGACCCTGACGGTGAACCTGCTGGCGGACGGAACGAAGGTCCGGTCGGAGACGCTGAGCGCGGCAAACAGCTGGCTCTGCGTGGTTCGCGACCTGCCGAAGAGGGACAAGGCCGGGAAGGAAATCAGCTACATCTGGGAAGAGCCGTCGGCGGGTAACGGATATACGCTGAGTGGTACTGTGACCAATGGCAGCCTGACCGTGCTGACGAACAAGTATACGCCGGAGAAGACGAAGGTATCTGTCCGGAAGGTTTGGGACGACGGCAATTACGCGAACCGTCCGAGTGAGATCAAGGTACAGCTGTACGGCGACGGCCGCGCGGTCGGTCCGGTAGTCAAACTGAACGCGGCGAACGGCTGGAAGTACACCTGGGAAAACCTGGATAAGAATTGCAATCCGAACGGAACGACGGGCAACGCGAAGGCCATCGCCTACACGGTGGAAGAACTGGCGGTTCCGGAAGGATACCAGGTGATAATCTCCGGTACCGCGGCGAACGGATATGTGATCACCAACAGGATGGAAACCGGTAAGTTGATCATCGAAAAGACGTTCGATATTAATGAGCCTGAACCTGAAGAGGAACCGGAAGAAGAACTGAGGGACATCCAGGTCGCCAAGGTCTGGATCGATAACAACAACCAGGACGGCATCCGGCCTGCCAGCGTCACAGTGCATCTGTACGCGGGCGGTGAAGTCATCGAAACCGTGGAACTGAACGAAGGCAACGGATGGCGGCATACGTTCACGGATCTGCCGGCCTACTTCAGGGGCAACTGGATCCGGTATTCGGTGACGGAAGACCCGGTGCCGGGATACACCTGCCAGGTGAACGGATTCACCCTCCGGAACACGCATAAGCCCGAAGAAACCAGCGTTACCGTACGGAAGGCCTGGGACGACAACAACAACGCCGCCGGGATCCGGCCGAGCAGCATCCGGTGCACGCTCAGCAACGGCATCAACGTCCTGGTGAGTGAGAATAACGGATGGACGGCGACGGTGACCGGACTGCCGAAGTACGCGGACGGGCAGGAAATCGTCTATACCTGGACCGAGCAGGAGATCGTCGGATATCGGATGGCCCGTGTGGAGACAAACGGGGATGTGACGACCTTCACGAATACGCTGGTCGGCATTCCGCAGCCGCCGGAAGGGTATAAGCAGCCGAAGGCGCCCGGCGGGGAGTATGTGATTTTTGAAGAGTACAAGACAGCGCTGGGTGTTGACGTCATGATCAACCACGTGGGCGACTGCTTCGATTAACCGAAAATTGGACAGAGGGACGGTTCCTCTGTCCAAAAAGAATCACAAAAGATTTATTTCAAATGGACGGCTGGTTCTTGGACAGAGGAACCGTCCCTCTGTCCAAAGCCGCGTTCAGCCGCGCTTTGAGCGTTTCATAGCGCAGCTTTTTTTCTGCCTTGGCGAAGTGGACCTCCCGGAACTGCTCCGGGCAGTTAGCGTAATCCAGCCGGGTATCGCCGAACTGTTCGCTGGTCAGGTCGAAGACGCGGTCCCCGACCCGGTTGAAGCAGTGGAAATTCCCGTCCTCCAGCGGTACGCCGTATACTTTGCCGCCGAAAATATCCTGGGCCAGGAACGCGGTGATCGAGCACTGGCCGAGGGACGGGTTGTCCGGCGACCAGTCCTGCCGCATCCGCGGCGCGCAGGTATCGGCGCGCCAGACGCCGAGCAGCAGGTCGTACAGCGCCCGGGGATCCCGGACGGAAGCGTATTCGGGGGAAACGGGAGGGACGTCCGCGGTTTCGCGGCCGTAGAACTGGCCTTTGCTCATGAACTGTTGCCTCCTTGCTGGACAGAGGGACGGTTCCTTTGTCCAAAGAGAATTACTAAAGATTACTTCTCTATGCAGGGTCGACTTTGGACAGAGGAACCGTCCCTCTGTCCAGGAAGAACCGTCCCTCCCGTCCACCAACATTTTACTGATTTGCTCCGGCGGCTGCCAGGATTGCTGACAACTCTTCCGCTTTCGGAAGCCAAAGGAACTGGCTGCTGCCGGCACTCTCGCTGTACCGGAAGACGATCCGGCTTTCCGGCCAGTCGTTGTACCAGCGGTCTCCGTACCGGATGCAGCGCATCGGCAGGACGCCCTCGTACCCGTTGGCGGTAAACCGGGCAACCCGGACCGTGACGTCGTTCGCGCCGCTGACGGCCAGTTCGTCTGCCAGAGAGGACATGTCTTCTCCCATGAGGCTTGCCGGATCCAGCCAGCCGGTGAAGGCGACGTTGCCGGCCAGGCTGGCGAGCGGGGAGTTTCTGTACTGATCCAGGTAAGCCCGGATTTCTTCGCCTGTTTCGAGCCTAATGTTCGAGGTAATACCGTTTACTGAGAAGGCCCAGGCGTTCAGGAGGCCGGAGGCCATGGAACAGGCCCGGTTGTACGCGATCAGGGAACGGCCGTAATCATCCGAATAAGGAATTTGGTAAGTGTGGGACGGAGAGTACATGCCGATTTTCACAATGTTGTACATCGGGTTGACGTGAGCGGCGTAGGTTTCCATCGCGAAGGTGGCCAGCATGGCGCCGGCGTCTCCGCGGTTCATAGCGTCGAGGTAGGCCAGCACCGCGTCTTCGGGCGTATCGAATCCGCTGCCTTCCAGCGTGCCTGTGACAGACGTGGCCGGGGCGGGGGCAGCCGGTTTCTCCGGTTCCGTGTCCGGCTTCCGGAAGACCCCCTGCAGTCCGTTCCCCAGGGTGATTGTGACCGACGTATCGGTCATTTCGGTGGAGATGCCGTCCAGGCTGAGCGCTTCGACTTCATCCCCCAGGAAATGGATGATCGGGACAGCGATTTCCTTTTTCTTCAACGCTTGATAATGAGTGTAGCTTGTCGAAATCCCGTCGGGAGACCAGGCAAAAATAATCCGGGTGACAGGCGTGGCCATTCCGAGCACTTGCCGCAGGGCGGGACTGACATGAACGGTAATCATCGCGCCGCCGACGCGGGTGAAATGGATTTCCGCCCAGGCAGCCGTGCCGCTGTTGTTTTCCGCGGCAGCCGCGGAATCGCAGACGGCGACGTCCGGGATGCTCAGGGAGGCCAGCGGCCAGCGGGCGCCGGCCATATCGCTCTGCTGCATGGCGTCCCACCGGGCGGATTCCTCCGGATATTCGTATGTGAACGCTTCCTCATAGCGGGCGATTTCCGTTTCATCCGCAGGGATCCAGAGTGTTTCGTAGATGTTATAATTAATCTTGGCAATATTCATGGTTTCGGTGGAAAAATCAAAGTTATACCAGCGGTTTCCGTAGCGGATGCACATCATGGGCTGGCAGGCCAGGCGGCCGTTGATCCGTAGTTCCGCTACGAGTTCCGTGAAGTCGTCGGCACCGGTATATGCCAGATGATCCATGAAGTTGTAGCCTACCTGGGGTTTCGCAATTACTCCCTTGGTCAGGCTGACCGGGTTGACCCACCGGACGAATTCCACATGCCCCGCCATTTCATGCAGGGGAGAAGCGGTGAACATGTCTTTCAGGGACTGACGCTCTTCGGCCGTTTTGACGTACTTGACGGTATAATCCGTTATCGCGTTGTAGACATATGTGTTTTTCAGCGACGCGGCGATGATGAACCTGCGATTCAGGGCGAGCAGGGAGCGGATCAAACTGTCCGAGGCGGGAATATTATTATACATAGAATATAGATCGGCGGCCCGTCTATGATAGAGCCAGATCTCCGGATCAACCCGGTCCACAAACGTTTCGATCGCGAAGGTGGACAGCATCCCCTCCACGTCGCCGCGATTCATCGCGTCGACGTAGGCGAGTACCGCTTCCTCCGGCGTAGCGTAGCCGGGGCCTTCCATCAGGCCAGAGGCGGAAGGCGCGTCCGTCGATGGAGCAGGATCATTCATCGGCGGGGCAGTTTCCGTCGCGGACGATTCGGCGGGCGTGTCCGGTTCCGCCTGTTTCGCGCACCCGGCGCATCCGGCGGCAAGGATCAGGGCCAGCATCAATGCGAGCAGTTTTTTCATCTTCATTCACCTCGTAATGCGATGTGGACGGGAGGGACGGTGGACGGGAGGGACGGTTCTTTTTGTCCAAGCCGTTACAAGGAGGTCTTATATTCCAAACATTGTTTTCTTGGACAAAAAGAACCGTCCCTCCTGTCCACGCCGGATAATAAACTTGTCGAAGAGGAGCAGGAGGGAGGGGAGGAAGGTCAGCATCAGCACGACGGAGATCAGCGCCCCGCGGGAAACCAGCAGGCCGATGCTGGAAATATAGTAGATGGTGCAGACTTTGCCGATGGCGTACCCGGCGACGATCAGGATGACGCCGGAGGTCAGGATGGTGGGCAGGGCCTTTTTCAGCGCGGAGGTGAGCGCTTCCCGCGGGGCCAGCCCTTCCCGGCGGCGGGAACGGTACTGGTCGGACAGCAGGATGCCGTAGTCGATCGTGGCGCCCATCTGGATGGAGATGCAGATCAGGTAGGAGATAAAGAACACCGGTTCACCGATGAGCCCGGAGAACCCGATGGTCATCCAGATGGCGCCCTCGATGACGAGGACCAGCACCACCGGCATCCGCGGGGACCGGAAGGAAAGCATGACGATCAGGAAGATGGCCGCCAGGGTGATCAGGTTCACCTTCAGCCGGTCGCCGTTGAAGGATTTCGTAATATCATAGGTGGACACGGGCACGCCGGTCAGGTAGATGTCGTCGCCGTAGACTGAGCGCGCCGTATCCTGCACGTCGTCCATGTACTGGATAAACTCCTCGTCGGCGGGGGAAAAGTTCAGGTACACGGCGACGCGGGAATAATGCCTGCCGATGAAGCCGGTCCGGATGGCCTCCGTATTTTTCCGCAGCTCGTCCCGGAACTCCGTCAGCCGGGAGCCGAGGGCGGAGTCGCCGCCGGTGAAGAACCCGCTCAGCGAGTTCGCGAAATCGGCGCCTTTCGTCAGCATCGGGTCCAGGTTCCGGTCCAGGGAATCCAGCAGCCGGTCCATGGAAACCGGATCGCCCAGGCCGTACAGGGCGCAGTACACCCTCAGGAGCAGCGGGGAGATCCCGGCTTTTCCGGCCAGCTCGTCAACGGTGAAATCCGAAACCATGGACAGCGTCCGCCCCGTGGCCGGGGTGCCGTCCGTCCGCTTCAGGTCCTTCAGGCGGGAGATCAGTTCCCGCTGGTTCGCGTAGTCCGTTTCGTCCCCGCCGCCGGGCACGATCAGGGCCACCGGATTGCGCTTCGGCTCGTTTCCCGCGAAGGTATATTCCACCCGGGTGTTCAGGTATACGGCGCCCGCCACCAGCAGCACCATGCAGACGGCCAGCGGTTTCCGGATCCGGTAGATGAGCCCGGCCAGGTGGTCGCCGCCGATCGGCAGCGGTTTATGCCGTGTCCGGCGCAGCGCCTTGCCGCACAGCAGCGTGACGGCCGGCATCAGCGTGAAGACGCCCAGCATGCTGAACAGGATGCCCTTGGACAGGACCAGGCCGATATCGAACCCGATCGTGAAGCTCATGAACAGCAGGGACAGGAGCCCGGCGATGGTGGTCAACGCGCTGGAGGTGATGCGCATGAAGCATTCCGCCAGCGCCTCCGTCATCGCTTCTTTCGCCTCCAGGCCGTTTTCCCGGTAGGCGTCGTAGGCGTGCAGCAGCATGATCGCGTAGTCGATGGACAGCGCCAGCTGCAGGATCGGGCAGATCGCGAAGGTGATGAACGACACCTTCGGGAAGACGAAATTGGTGCCCATGTTGAGCACGATCGACACCGCCAGCACGAAGGAGATCAGCAGCGGCTCCAGCCAGGCGTGGGAGGTGACCGTCAGCATGACCAGCACCACCGCCACGGCGATCAGCAGCGCGACGGGGATTTCCTTTCCGATCTTGACCTGCAGCTCTTTGAGGTCGGCGTTGGTTTCGTGGGTGGATTCCTCCAGGTTGTTGGCGGAGCCGAAATCCTGCCACATCACCCGGAGGCCGCGGATGGTGATCGTATCCTCGGCGAGGTATTCCGTCATGTCGTAATTGACTTTGGTGCGGGAAATGGCGGGAACCGCGAAAACGGTGGCAAGCAAAAGAACGGCCAGCAAGACGTACCGGCCGCGGATAATCAGGGCGGCGAGTTTACGGTGAAAAGTCATGGGTACTCCCAAAAACAAAAAATAGAGCTATCTCTGTTACAGACTGCATTTTAACAGAAGCAACTCCAAAAGAAAAGAAAAACTTGGACAGAGGGACGGTTCCTCTGGACAGAGGGACGGTTCCTCTGTCCAAGAAGTGATTAGGGTAGGCGAAAAAGTGCGGTTGGCTTGCTTGTGGACAGAAAGAACCGTCCCCCTTGTCCACGGTGCTTTACGCGAAACGATAGGAATATGGAATGTAACCCGCGGCTGCTTACTTTCCCTCCGGGCCGGCGAACAGCTTCCGCAGCGGCATGTCCCGGGTCACGAAGGGCGTCCGGACCAGTTCCGCATACAGGGTCGGCACCCCGCAGGTTTCACAGAAGCGGGCTTCCGGCAGGTTCGGGTGGCGGGCCTGGTTGTATTCCGCCTGGCAGGGGTTGTTCCGAGGGTGCCCGCAGTCCGGGCATTCATTCTCTGTCGCGGGAACGTCGGAACCGCACACGGGGCAGCGCGGCGGACGGGGGAGCCGCATCATCAGCGCGGTCTTCTCCGGGATGTCCCGGCCCAGGGACGCGCCGCACATCCGGCACCAGGACGCGCAGGGGGATATCCGCCGGCTGCCGCAGGACGGACAGGCGGCGGGCGGCCGGTTCACCCGGTCCAGCAGGCGCAGGTTGTTCAGCCGGTGGAAACACGCCTGTTCCGAGACGAGGAAGGCGGCCGCCATCTCCGGCAGGGAAGAAAAACAGGCGGCCCGCATCAGCTCCTCCGGCATCAGCAGGCGGGAGGCGAATTCGTCCGCCTCCGCGTCCTCCTTCTCCCGCCACGCGTCGGACTTCTGCCCGTCCGGAATATCCAGGTGGCCGAGGAAAATGTGCCCCAGCTCGTGGGCCAGGGTGAAATTGACCCGCCGGTACGCGGAGCGGGACCGCCAGCGCGGCGGCGCCTCCCGGAGGATCATATGGTAGCCGCCGGTCACCGGGTCGTAGGTCGTCCGCGCGTCGAAGGCGTCCGAAAAGCCGGAGGCCTGCAGCATATCCAGGGGGAACCGGCCGGACGTGCGGATATCGCTGATGAGGTAAAAACAGTCCAGCGGCCAGGTCAGCGGCCCGAAATCGTCCAGAAAACGCTTCAGCCTGTTTCCGATCAGAAACAGGCTGCTGTCGTCGAGACGGCTCAGGGTTTCATATTTGGGAATCCATCGTTCCATGGCGGGTCCTCCCGGTCAGGGCTGGTTCCCGCCGCGCTCCTCCCGGCGGCGGTTCAGCCAGGTCAGGGTCATTTCCGTCAGCATTTTCCGGTCCTGGTCGTTCAGCTCCCGCGAAACGCGGTACGCCGCGTTGGCCCAGGCCGCGTCCGTCCGCACCATTTCCCGGGCGCCGCGGACCACGTCCACGATATCCCCGGTCTCCTCGTCCCGGAAAACCTGCTCCAGGATTTCTTCCTCCCCGCGGGTTTCCTCGATATAGCCGGCGAGCTGCATCAGGCCGGAGTAGCTGACGACCAGCGCGTCCGCCATGGCGCGCAGCACGGAAGGCGCCGGCTTCAGGCGGACGCCCGATTCCACCCGGGAAACCTCCGCCGGGCTGATGCCGCAGCGGGCGGCCAGGTCCCGCTGGGAAAAGCCGCGATCCCTGCGCGCCTGAATCAGAAATTCACCCAGTTTCACAACGCAACACCTCCGCACCATGGATTGTACCGCGGCTGTTACCAAATGTCAACAAAAACAAAATTAAAATTACCAAACGGGATTGACACCCCCGGAGCCGGTTTGCTATAATGCGCCCAGGGAAGCCCCTTTTCTTTTTCCCGGAGATGCTCCCAAATGGGAACAAAACGAAACAGAAGTGAATCACAGGAGGAAACAGCATGAAACCGGAAGGCAAAATCCGCATTCCCCGGAGGGAGGAAATACCGGGCGGCTGGGAAGGCCTCGCGATGGGCGTGATCTACCAGGCCTGCGAGGATTACCGCGCCGGCGCCAGGGCCTGCCGCCGCCATCCGGATAACCGGAAGGCCGCCTCCGCCCTGCGGAAAGTTGAGCGCTTTTTTACGTCCAAATGGTTTCAGACGCTGTCGAACCTGAACGGCCGCGAACTGCTGCGGCAGCTGAAGGAGGAAGAGGAATGAACATGCCGGAAACCGTGACCGTGACCGGATACCTGTCCCAGGGACTGCGCCTGGCCGAGGCGATCGCCTGCCAGACGGAACGGCTGAAGCTGCTGCGGGAAAGCGTCGACCGGGTCGCCGCCCTGCGGGTCAGGGAAGCGGCGGTGCAGGGCTCCCCCTCCGGGGAAGCCCCCTTTGTCCGCGCCCTGCGGCAGATCTGGGACCTGCAGGAGGCCATCGACCGGGATATCGAACTCCTGGTCCGCCTGGACCGCCAGATCGACCGGGTGATCGGCACCCTCCTGAGCCCGGATTACCGGATCCTCCTCCGGTACCGCTACCTGAGCCGCAAGACCTGGAGCCAGATCGCCGACCGGATGCACGTCGACCCCAGCACCGCCAAGCGCTGGCACACGAAAGCCGTCTCCCTCCTGACCCTCCCGGACGACGCCATCTGGCTCCGGGAAGAAACCGGGAAATATATCGCGTAAAACAGCGGACCGGAATTGTCTTCCGGTCCACTTCTAATTTCAAAAAACAAAGACTTTCTGAAACAAGGAACGGTATGCAAAAAATTCACATCATTTTGTGACAGAAATGCAAATGGACCGGGGATATGTCCCCTGGTCCATGATTTTTCTGCAGAACAAGATGATATTGATTATTCCACACCAGCAAAGCTGGGCGGGAAGAACCGTCCCTCCCACTGATTGACTTTCATGCTTGCTTACGATAAAATAACAAGCATGAAAGTCAAAATGGATGGTGATTGTATGCTGAATTATCAGAAACTTCTGGAACTGGCGCGGGAGAATAACGGTATTATAACGACCGCGATGGTTGTCAGGGAGGGCATTTCCCGCGGCATATTGAAATACCTGGCGGATTCGGGAACGCTTGAAAAGACGTCCCGCGGTGTCTATGTGCTGCCTGATGCCTGGGAAGATGAATTTGTTAATGCTTCCAATCGCTATAAACGGGGGATATTTTCCCGGGAAACTGCTTTGTATCTATGCGATTTGACAGACAGGACACCGGCCCGGTTCCATATGACGTTTCCTGCGACATATAATCTTTCAGGGCCTAAATCGGAGGGAATCATATGCAGCGGTTCAAAAGAACCATACTATAGTCTTGGCATAACGGAATTGAAAACGCCGGGCGGCAATACGGTGCGCGGATATTGCATGGAACGATCTCTCTGTGATGTTTTAAGGCCCCGGAGTCATACAGATGTCCAGATCATATCCGCTGCTTATAAGAAATACGTTACACGAAAAGACAGGAATATCCCGCTGCTATCAGAATATGCTGACAAACTGCACGTGGAGGATAAACTTCGGGCATATTTGGAGGTGTTGCTATGAAAAACGCGATGCAGCTAAAAGCAATTGTAAAGAATATTGCAAAAGAAAAACAAATCTCCGCCATATTGGTTATGCAGAATTATATGATGGAAAGGTTTCTGGAAAGAGTTTCCGGTTCACCTTACCGGAACAATTTCATCATAAAGGGAGGTTTCCTGATTTCATCCATGATCGGCTTGGATTCCCGGGCAACGAAGGATATGGACGCAACAATCAGAGGATATCCGGTCAGTACGGAATCGGTTCGAAAAATGATTGAGGAAATATTATCCATTCCGATTGATGATCATATCACTTTCACATTTATCAATATAGAAGAGATCCGGGAAGGAGATGAATACACCGGCTGTCGTGTCTCGCTGACAGCCGATTATGAGAAGATGGCAGTTCCCATCAAGTTGGATATTACGACTGGCGATGCAATCACACCGGGAGAAATAGAGTTTGAATACAAATTAATGCTGGAAGACAGGTCCGTCAAAGTAATGGCATACAATCTTCCAACGATTCTGGCTGAAAAACTGGAAACGGTTATTTCAAGAGGCAATCAAAACACTAGGCCAAGAGATTATTATGATATTTATATCCTGACGAAATTACAGGCTGAGAATATCGATATCAAGGTTTTGAGGGAAGCGCTCAAGCAAACGGCACAGAAACGGGGCACGACAGAAATTGTCATGCATTACCGGGAAATCATGCAGGATGTAAGGAATAGTGGAATAATGCGTCGTCAATGGGATAATTACAGGAAAGATTTCGATTATGCGACAGGAATCGGATTCGATGAAACCTGCGACTCAGTGATCTCAGTCATGGACAGGACTTTGGAAGAGGATAGATGATCTTTTATTCTCAAATAGTCCGGAGTTTTTTGAAATAAAGGAAAAAAGCTGGGCGGGAAGAACCGTACCTCCCGCCCAAAAAACCTGGACAAAGGAACCGTCCCTCTGTCCAGGAAGAACCGTCCCTCTGTCCAAAAAACCTGGACAAAGGAACCGTCCCTCTGTCCAGGTTTGTTTTATGCCGTGATATACGCCATGGTGAGGTCGAATGTGTTGCGGAGGCCGTCCAGGTGGGTGCGCTCATAGCCGTGGCTGTTGGCGGTGCCCGGCCCGATGGCCGCGTGGCGGATATCGTATCCCGCCAGCACCGATCCGTCCCCGTCCGTGCCGTAATGCGGCGTGAAGATATCCATGACGTAATCCGCCCGGATCTTCTCCGCCGTCTCCCGCAGCTCCGCGGTCATCCCGCTGTGGTAGGGGAACCGGCTGTCCTTGGCGAAGATGGACACCTTCCGCTCGTCGGAGTTCTGCTCCGGCCCGGTGGGCGCGATGTCCAGCGCCAGCACGTCCTTCGTGCCCTCCGGCAGCCACGCGGTGCCGTGGCCGATCTCCTCGTAGCAGGCGAAGTAGGCGATGACCTTCCGCTTCAGCCCGATGCCCTGCTCCCTGACCGCCTTCATCACGTTCAGCAGCACGGCCGCGCAGGCCTTGTCGTCGATAAACCGGCTCTTGACGTATCCCCCGGACAGCGTGAACCGCGGCTCCAGGGCGATATAGTCCCCGGTATCGATTCCCAGCGCCCGGGTATCTTCCGCGCTCTTCACCGGCGCGTCCGGCACCACGCACACGTTCGTCCGGAAGTCCCCGATGGTCCCCCGCAGCTCCTCCTCCGTCACATGGACGGAGTTCGGCGTCCGGCACACGGCGCCGGTGACCACCTTGCCGCTGCCGGTATAAATCCGCACGTTCTCCGTCACGCAGTAAAACGGATACAGCCCGCCGACGGGACACACGTTCAGCGTCCCGTCGGTATTGATATGCCGCACCATCAGCCCGATATCGTCCAGGTGCGCGGTGACGACCAGCGTATCGCCCCCGCCGCCCAGGTCCGCCAGCACCCCGCCCTTGCGCGTGAACACCGGCTCATACCCGGCCTCCCGGATCAGTCCGGCCGTTTTCTCCTGGATCTCCCGGTACTGCCCGGTGGTGGAATCCACCGCCAGCAGCGCCCGGAACGTATCCAGCGTATATTCCTCATCAAAAAAACTCATATGGAAGCATTCCTCCGAAAAACGCGGATCATTTTCATACCCGGAACCTCCTGATGATCCTTTTATAACGCCTGTGTCTTTTCCCATTATACAGGGAAAACGGGAAAAAGGGAATACGTCCCGGAATGATTCCCGCCCGGATGGACAAACCGCCCGGGGCCATGGTATAATGCCCCCGCCAAAGGAAGAAACCATATAATTGAACAGGAGGCCTCCCGATATGAAAAAACTCATTTCCCTGCTGCTCTGCGTACTGCTGGTTTTCCCCTTCGCCCTCGCCGCGGCCGAGACCGCCGAAAGCACCGACGTCTTCACGTTTACCAGCACCGCGCTGGCGGAGCTGAAAGTGCAGGCTGAGGAAATCATGACCATGCACGAATATCAGGCGATCCTGGCGATTTTCGTGGAAATGGAATATGTGATGCAGGCCGACGGCGCGGGAATCGAAGCGGAGCTGATCGACATGCTGAACAACAACTCCTATATGGGCCGGGACGGCAGCGTCCTGAAGGTCATGGTCACGATCACCGACGAGGACCGGACCTGCTATTTCATCTGCGACATGAACACCCGGGAGGTCGCCGTCTCCTACGTCCCGGGCAGCGACGCGGCCGCCGCGGAGGCCGATTTCGCCGCCATGTGCCCGGACGGGTACAACCTGATCGACCGGACCGCCGTCTACCAGGCGTATTCCTACTTCCAGAGCATGATCGGGGAGTAACCGTCCCCGTCACCCATGCCGGCAAGGCCCTGCAGCCGCAGGGCCTTTTCCCGTTCCCCCCCCGCGCGCTGCCCCAATCCCCGGCGCGCCTTCTTTTCCGTTGTATTTCCCCCCGCGATATGGTAAGATACCCCAGGAAAAAGCAGGCGAAAAAAGGATACGGAGAACACACCAGTGTCAGAGCGCATCACACAGCCCGGCCCGGACGGCCCGCGGGAAGCGCCCGCGGAAGAGGAGAAAGGGGAAGCCTTCCCCCTGCTCACCCGTGACGATTTCTACGACCTGTTGATGGAACAGCAGGAGCAGATGTAGGCCGCGGCAGCCTCTTCCCGGTCGAAACGTGAGTTTTCAAATAAAAGCGACAAGGAGACAAAAAACATGCGTACCACCGAAAAAACCCGAAACAGCCGGCTCAAAAAACGCACGGCCCTCCTGCTCATCCTCCTGCTCTGCGCGCTCGTCGTTTCCGCCCACGCGGTGACGGTACAGACAGCCACCGGCGAATACGCCGACCTGTGGGCCGTGGACGAGGGGGTCACCCTGCCGCTGCTCCACGCGGAATACGCCTGCGCCGTCCCGCCGGGATCGGCGGAATGGCCCGCGGATCCGGTGACCGAAACCGTCGCCGTGATCCGGGAACGCCTGGCGAACGCCGGCTTCACGGACTGCGCCGTTTTCCCCATCGGCGCCAACGGGATCGCGGTGGAAATCAGCCTGTCGGATCCCGCCTTCCTCGCCCTGGCGGTAGACAGCGCGTCCGGCGGCGATGGGGATGAAAGCACCAGCCCTGACGCCGCCGGGCGGGCCCTGGACCTGGCCGCCGGATATGCCCCCCTCCGCTTCCTGGACCCGGAAGGCAACGCCTTCATGTATGAGGACATGGTGGCGTCCGCCGAATACGTCACGGATGACTACACGCCCAATTCCCACCAGGTGGAAATCCGCCTGACGGACGAGGGAACGAAAATCTTCGCCGAAGCCACCATCAAATACCTCGGCCGGAATATCACCCTCTGGCTGGGGGACGAGCTCCTGATAGACGCCTCCGTCATGGCCCCGATCACGGACGGCGTGCTCCGGGTCACCGGCAATTACACGAAGGAAGCCGCGGAGGCCCTCGCGGGCAGGATCCGGACCTGCCGCCTCCCCCTGGCGCTGACCCGGGATTATACGGATATCATCGTCGCGGTGCAGGAAGAAACCGGGGAATAACCCGGCACGGAAGAAATCCGGCACGGAATAACCCGGCAAGGAAAAAATCCGGCACGGAATAACCCGGCGCGGAAGAAACCCGGGAATACCAAAAAAAAGAGGAAAGAGAAGCATGAGGGACCAGGACAGATTCCGCGGCTGCCTCATCGGCGGGGCCGCCGGCGACGCGCTGGGCTATACCGTTGAGTTCATGGGGGAAAGAAGCATCTTCTCCAGATACGGGGAAAGAGGCATCACGGCATACGAACTGACAGACGGCAAAGCCCTCATCTCGGACGACACCCAGATGACGCTC
>JAEEGL010504232.1_pt1 | contig 26484 bp, 20 predicted proteins | sample 9134231 | NCBI WGS metagenome assembly JAEEGL01 (sample SAMN16246548, study PRJNA631951) | gut metagenome | biome: gut microbiome; feature: rumen; material: fiber-attached | host: Bos | place: Iran: Karaj | collected 2018-10 | reverse complement strand
CCAGGATTTCCTCCAGGCGGGTGAGATCCTCCCGGGTATAATCGGAAAAATCCGGGATCCGGCGGACAGAATAATAACGGATTCCCGAGACACTGCCGTTCCGCGGATGATGGCTGTCCGGAAAGCAGAACCCGAGCGAATGGCCCGGGCTCCCGGAGAGCGCGGACGCCATTCCGGTGACCCATCCTCCGATCGGATAGACAGGGGCGCCGGGATCCATGCTTCTGGTGATGGCAGGAAGGGCCTGCAGGGCAATCCATAGAATTCTCAAACTGTTTCCTCCTCGGATAGGTGCGCCTGAACTTCAGCCGGGAAAACTGGCTTTGGGCAGAAATCCAGAAAATCGGAACTGACGCACTGATAGAGTATGCCGTTCCGCTCGCCCTGGAAGGCATTGCGCAGGGAAGCTCCGTGCAGGTGCGCATAAAGAACGGTTCGCACCCCTCGGGATTCCAGCAGTTCGGTGAACAGAGAATCCTGGTGTTTTTCATTCCATGGTGGGAAATGCATCATAACGATGGTTTCCGAACCTGCGGGAGCATGATCCAGGGACAGGGAGAGCCGCTGCACTTCCCTGAGATAAACGGTCTGGTCCTGTTCGGTGAACGAGGGCGTGCCCGGGCAGATCCATCCCCGCGTCCCGCAGATACTGATATCCCCAAAGCTGAAAGAATCATTCTGGAGGACGAAAGTGGCCGGCCCAAGAACCGCGCGGAGTTTGGAAAGGGAGCTCCACCAGTAGTCATGGTTGCCGCGGAGAAGAAGCTTGGTGCCGGGCAGCTGATCCAGAAAAGCCAGATCCGGCAGGGCGTCGGAAAGATGTAAAGCCCAGCTGATATCTCCAGGAATCAGGACAAGATCTTCGGGATGCACATGGGAAACCCAGGCAGCCTGGAGCCTTTCGGCATGGTGCTCCCAGCTTTTTCCGAAGATATCCATCGGTTTTCCGGAAGCAAAGGAAAGATGGAGATCTCCGATTGCAAATATATTCGGCAAAGCGGCGCCTCCCTTCCTATGCCGGGAAAACCGGTTCAGTGCTGATCCGGCTCGTTGTCAAAATTCAGGCGTTCTTCCTCAATGACGAGGGGACGGTGCATAACCCGGGTATTGATGCTGAGAATGTATTCCCCGACCAGTCCGGTAAAGAACAGCTGAATGGAACCGAACAGAAAGACGCCGATCAGGATCGGGGTGGTTCCTGCTGTGAAATCATACCAGTGGCACAGTTTCATGATCGTATAGAATATTGCGATTACAATGCTGATCCCGGAAAGGATAAAACCTCCGATGGTCGCGATGCGCAGTCCGATTTTGGTGTAGCTGGTGAAGCTGAGCATGGCAGCATCGTAAAGGGTAAAGAAATTGTTGTGCGATTTGCCGGCACGGCGTTTCTGCTGCTCATACGGGATGTCATACCGCTTATAGCCAAGTTCTGCCACAATTCCGCGGAGGAAGGGGATCGGATCATCCAGAGAACGGAGGATCTCCAGGAATGAACGGTCATACAGGCCGAATCCGGTAAAGTGCTCGATCTGCTCTACATCGGACATCTTCCGGATCATCTTGTAATATATGGTGCGCAGAAAACGAATGAAACGGTTTTCGCGGCTGGAGGTCTTAATACCCGAAACAATCCGGTATCCTTCCTCCCATTTCTCAACAAAGACAGGAATCAGTTCGACAGGATCCTGGAAATCGCAGCACAGGCTGATCAGGCAGTCTCCCGTGGCCTGCATCATTCCGTAAAAGGGGGAGTTGAACTGCCCGAAATTTTTGGCGTTGAGAATCGCTTTGACCTTCGGGTTTCTGCTGCAGATGAGCCGGAGAAGATCCCGGGTACCGTCCGTCGAGCAATTGTCGATGAAGATCAGTTCATAGTCATAGCGGGACAGCTTTTCCTCCATGATGGATACAATGGCGTCCGTCATGGGAAGGACGTTGTCCTTTTCGTTATAGCAGGGTATAAGGATGCTGATTTTCTTCATAGTAGGATTCTCTTTCCTGAATGTCGTGAATAAGTTCCCGGATTCCGTCGGCGAACGTGACCTCCGGAATCCAGCTGAATACGGAAGAAGCCTTGGAAATATCAGGAATCAGCTGAACCGGCCCTTCCGGTTTACTGGCAGGGCCGCCGAAGAGAGGCGTTCCCTGACCGCAGAGTTGCTGCAGTTCAAGGACGAAATCTTTCAGCGGACGGGTATCCAGACTGGCGACATTGAAGATTCCATTGGCGGAGTCGTCTTTGGATTCGGATATTTTCCGCATCAATGCGGTAAAGTCATGGATGTTCAGATAGTTCCAGATCTGCGTGCAATCGGACAGGGAATAGGAATCTCCCTTCAGAAAAGCTTTTGTACAGGCAGGAAGCATAGTGTGGGCATGATCCCCGATCCCGTATACAGAGAAAATCCGCAGGTGCGTGAAACCGATTCCGAGAGAAGGGGCGGCGGCAGCGCCAAGCGTGCCAAAGTTGAGTTTGGCTTTTCCGTATTCGGAAACCGGATGGCAGCGGGCGGTTTCCGCAACAGGGCTGGAATAAATACCGTATTCAGCCTGGGACCCGGCGAAAACAAAGCGCCTTGCTCCCATGCCGGCTGCTGTTTCCAATGCCTGAATGGAGAAATAAACGTTCTGGTGCTGCTCGGAAGCATCGTTCCTTTTGGAGGGATCTGTAGCCCCCCATCCAAAGTGAAACCAGAGATCACAGTGCGGAATCATGCTTTTGATGATAGCGCTGCCAAACAGGGGAGCAGGGATAATGGAAAGCCCCGGAACACCTTGCGGAAGGCGGTTGATATGTGCAGAACCCGGGCGGATAACGGCCATGACCGTATGCCCGGCTTCCAGCAGCATCCTTACGGTTGCGCTTCCCAGAAAACTGGTCGCCCCGGTGACAATGACAGTATCGCGTTTGCTCATACTTGATTCCCTCCGTCTGTTTCCGGCTTCTTTTTACGGTAAACCCAGAATTTATGGGTTAGAAAATTGACCGGGACCGTGATGCACAGGTTGATGATCGGGACAATCCAGGCAGACCATTGCAGCACTTCGATTTCAAGAATCGATAGCAGGGCGGACAGCAATGCAGTCCCGCCATAGGCGATGTAACTGTGGAAGAGATCCTTCCAGGACCATTTTCTTCCGCTCCGGAAAACATAACGGTTATTCCAGTAATATGCATTGAGGACTGAAACCAGAAACCCAACGACCTGGCCGGGCAGATACAGCTTTGGGCTGATCCAGATAAACAGATAGTAACAGATCAGGGAAATGAGGGTATTTAGGGCGCCGACCGCCCCGAATTTAACAAACTGTACGCCCCATTCAAATAGACGTTTGCTGGATGTGCTTTCCGAGAAAGCCATACTTCTCTCCTTGGTATTGGGATCTGAAATGGGGTGTTTTCCCTAAATTCCTAGTAATCTTACCAAACGGAACTGGAAAATACAATCGATCGGTTCTCCGGAACTGCATTGGCTGCATATACAGATAGCACGGACGTGCGGAGCCGGAATATCTGTTCTGTTCAGAGGGGTCCGCAGCAGATGGCTTTACAGATACGGACACGATCAGCAAAGAAAAACCTTGCATGGCAATACGGCCGATACAAGGTAAGAGAACCGGCTTGGCATCAGATTGCTTCAGCAATTCTTTGCAAGGCCGGGAGTTTTTTATGATCCTGGGCGTCTCAGTATCGCAGGGTACATGTCGGCAGTACGGAATAAACTTAAGGAATGGATAGATCAAAATGGGAATCCGCATCTTCGGACCTGAAGCTCTCGCAGCCGGAAATGCAGCACAGTCATTGGCAGACGGATGTTTTTATTGTTCAGCGTGAAGCCCCAGCCTTTTTAAGGTATCTGCTTCAATTTTTCTGTTTTCGCTTGATAAAAAAGAGCGATCTCCCTGGAAAGTCAGCGCGTTGAAATCGTTCTCTTCCAAAACGCTTCCCGGATGAAACAATAATTCCAAATCCGTTTCATGCAGGGCGGCAATTTCAGCCAGCTTCGGGGCAACAAACTCCATTACGTCCCAGTCCATCCTTCCGGAGCAAAGCACTCCGGCAAACACAGGTATATTCTGCCTCCAGCCTTCAGGTTTGCTATGGGACAGGATCCATCTGGCACACAGATTCAAGACAAGGGATTTAATGCAGTTTATAAATGTTTTTCCTGCCAGCTTTCTGCCCTTTATCCGATAGGCACTCCATTCTTCCCGGGGAATACGGATTCTGAATACCGGTATTTTTTCTCTTTCTGCAGCTGCCAGCATTGCATCAAAGACCATCGGAATCATATGAATATGTGTATGACTGTCGAGACAAAGCAATCCATCTCTCAGATACGGGCGGCATCTGTGAATCTGAGCCGTGAACTCGTCTTCAATTTGTTTTTTCAGACGTTTTCTTCCCGGAAGGAGACTGGCGATCATTAATCTGCCAAAGGAGTTTGCAAAAACTCCGGCATCATCAGTCAGCAAATCAACTTGATCCGGCGTTAGCGATGGCTTTCCTTCTACAAGATTCAGATGTACCGCAATTCGAACCTTTCCGTCGGGATCTGCTTTTCGAAGCATTTCCATGCACTCTTCAAGAAAAGGGCTGTTGGGCATGATACTGATTCCGTTGCATGCGCCGTTCCGGATTGTTTCCAGAATTCTTCCGCTCTGCATTGGAAACAGTCCATAATCATCAGCATGGTATTCAATCATTGCTGCTCCCGTTTTGATCTGTAGTTTGATCTAGAATATAATGCGGCCTGGCGCGTACTTCATCAAATATTCTGGAAATATAATATCCGATTACCCCGAGACATATGAGCGTAATGCTGCCGATAAACAACTGCAGCAGGATAACGGTAGTAAACCCGTTTTGAGCAGTTCCGCTAAAATAGCTGTGCAATACTTCCAGTCCGGCAATGATGGCAACAATCAGCATCAGCGTACCGAGCAGCAGAACCAAATGCAGCGGAAGCATGGTAAAGGAAGTGATATTTTTTATCGCGTACTTGATCAGATTCCATTTGGACCACTTGCTCTTTCCCTGTATACGATCGCGCACATCAAATTCAACCGTTGTTGTTCGGAACCCGATCCAGCAGGACATGGCGCGGTAGAAAATATTCTGCTCTTGAATATTTAGGAGAGTCAGGACAGCTTTCCGGTCTAGCAGCTTAAAATCTGAAGCGCGTGACATATCCGTATGAAGCGCGTTGCTCATCAGGCTGTAAAAAATCCTGCTCATCAGATTGTAACCTGCTGATTCCGTGCCGCGTGATTTTTTCACTCCTTCAATGACTTCATATCCTTCTGTCCAGAGGGAATACATCTGCGGCAGTACTTCCGGAGGATTCTGGAGATCGCAGTCCATCGTTACAACACAGTCACCCCTGCTTAAAGCCAATCCTGCGCGAAGAGCGCCTTCTTTGCCGAAGTTCCTTGACAGGCGGCCTCCTCGAACGAACGGATGTTCAGCATGAGCTGCAAGGATTTTTTCCCAGGTTCCATCTTTGGATCCGTCATCAATAAAGACAAGTTCATATTCTATTCCCGCTTTCTGCAGAACGCTTGATATTGTTTCCACTGAAAGCGGGATCATTTTTTCTTCATTGAATGCTGGGATTACAACTGACAGCATTTTTTTCTCTCCATTTCCACAATTCCATGTGCTGACAGGAATGACTCATGAGATACTTCTGGCGTTTCATCGATCCTGTGCATATATCCTGCTTTCGGACCGCATGGCATTGCTCAGGCTCAGAATCCCCCAACAACCGGCAGCATCATTCATCTTCGCATGTTCTTGTTTCAGTTTAATATATATTTGCAATAATATTTATACATATTGAAATGCAACCTTCAATACCTGCCTGCTTTGTTATCTGGATACTGAATAAACAGTTTTCCCTGCAGTCCGGGCAGAACGGGTAAAAGCAGAGACGGCTTTACTGCCGCTTCCACAGCATTTCCGAACCAATGGATGGATTTACGGGTATTTGCGGGGATCAGGCCGGCACTGCCGCTGCCAGCTATCACTTTGATCGATACGAGATAATGCAGTATACTACAAATACGTCTACTATAGGCTGTGGAACTGCCTAAAATGTGTTCATCGGGAACCGGAAAATCTTCAGGCAGAAGACTTTTCTCCTGAATGAACGGAATACAGATGCCTTCCTGGATATTATAGCGCCATTGCATTTCGGCAGGCACAAGACATGATCTGTTTAGCAATAAGGTCAAGCTATCAGACTTCCCGGAGACGCATTTGGTAATGGACGCATTGCACTCAGAAGATGAGGCGTTTTCCGTACACGTTGGAAACAGCTGAAAGTTTTTATAACGGGTATGGGGGTATTTGTTCGGAGGGAATGACATGGGACAAACGGTTCAGCTGCTTGACTGCACTTTGCGCGACGGCGGGTATTTGAATGACTGGTGCTTTGGACGGGACAATCTGGTCAGTATTTTTGAACGTCTGGTAGATGCGGGCATTGATATCCTTGAAATCGGTTTTTTGGATGAAAGAAGGCCGTTTGACTGCAATCGAAGCATTATGCCGGATACGGAAAGCGTTGCAAGGATTTACGGCAGCCTGGATCGGAAGAACACCATGATTGTCGGGATGATTGACTATGGAACATGCTCGCTTAAGCAGATCCAGCCCTGCCGGGAAAGCTTTCTGGATGGGATCCGGGTTATTTTCAAAAAGCATCTGCGGCGGGACGCCCTGTCCTTCTGTTCAGAACTGAAAAAACTCGGTTACAAGGTTTTTGCCCAGCTGGTTTCCGTAACCAGCTACAGCGATGAAGAACTGCTGGACCTGATTTCACTGGCGAATGAAGTTCGTCCTTATGCGGTATCCATGGTCGACACCTACGGGCTGATGCATCAGAACAATCTGATGCACTATTTTGAACTGCTGAACAGCCATCTTGATCCGGAAATCGGACTCGGATATCACGGGCACAATAATTTTCAGATGGGATATGCCAACTGTATCGCCATGCTTTCCAACCGGATTGAACGCCCGATGATCGTTGACGGCAGTCTCTATGGGATGGGGAAGAGCGCCGGGAATGCTCCGCTTGAACTGATTGCCATGCATATGAACCATAACCACGGGAAATCCTACCAGATCAGCCAGATCCTGGAGGCGATCGATGCCAATATCAGCCAGTTTTACCGGCCCGCATCCTGGGGATACAACATGTTCTACTATCTGGCGGCTTCCAATGACTGCCATCCGAACTATGTAGCCTATCTGATGGACAAGCAGCGGCTTTCGGTAAAGTCGGTCAACGAAATCCTTTCGAGGCTTGAAGGCGAAAAAAAACTCCTGTATGACCGCAGCTATATCGAGCAGCTGTATCTGGATTATCAGAACAATGAGGTGAATGATGCTCTGGAGCGGGAAAGGCTGTCCGAAGCGGTAGGCGGGAAACGGATTCTGGTTCTTGGGCCGGGAAGCAGCATGGTGACGCAGAGGGAACGGGTGGAGAGGTTTATCCGCCGGGAATCCCCGCTGATCATTTCGATCAACTATATACCGGAAGGCATCCGGCCGGATTATGTATTCATCAGTAATTCCAAACGGTATGTCCAGCAGGCTACGCGTCTGACCCAGCAGAAAGTCCCGGTTATCGCAACTTCCAACATTACACCGATGACTCAGGACGGATTCACATTTACGGTGAATTACGGGAGCCTGATCGACACGGAAACGGAAATCGTTGACAATTCCATGGTCATGCTCCTCAAGCTCCTTGCAAGTGTGGGATGCAGGGACGTCGTGCTCGCAGGATTCGACGGATACACCAGCACCGCTTCCAATTATTTTGATGCGGACAAGGAATATGATTTCATGAAGAACAAGGCGGATTATCTGAACGGATATGCCAGCCGGTTCCTTGCAGAAGCGCAGAAGGGAATGAAAATACGCTTCATAACGGATACCCGGTATTCCGGAGCGGTTTACGAAGCAGAGTAAAGGAACTTTGTTCAGAGGAAGGATGGAGAATCATATGAGAAAGGCACTGGTGACCGGCGGAAGCAGGGGGATCGGGGCTGCCGTTGCGGAACAGCTTCGCAAAGACGGATACGAAGTATATGCTCCTCCCCGTTCCGAACTGGATTTAACGGATGAGGAAGGGATCGAGAGATTTCTTGAAACATACCGGGAAACGACGTTCGACGTGCTTGTCAACAATGCCGGACTGAACGATATCCATCCGGTGGAGGATATCACGGACGAAGAGCTGGACCGGATGATGCGCGTGAATCTTCTTGCCCCGCTCAGACTGATCCGGGGAGTGGTTCCCAATATGAAAAAGCAGGGATACGGGCGGATTGTGAACATCGGATCCATCTGGGGCCTTGCAGGGAAGCCCGGAAGGACCGTATATGCTGCTACCAAACATGGAATTCATGGAATTACGCAGACGCTTGCGGTTGAACTGGCGCCGTTCAATATCCTGATCAACACGGTCTGTCCGGGCTTTACCCTCACAGAGCTGACCTATAAGAACAACAGCCCGGAGCAGATCCGGGAAATATCCGGTTATATTCCGATCGGGCGCATGGCCCGGCCGGAGGAACAGGCAAAGGTTGTCTGCTATCTTGCAGGGGAAGGGAATACCTATATCACAGGCCAGCAGCTCGCGGTGGATGGAGGATATACAGCAAAATGAGGATCTGGTCCCATGCAAAAGAGTATGAGGTCCGCCTGGAGGAATCGCTGGATTTCCTTTCCGGGCTGGCCGGGATTCCCAATGCCCAGTTTGTGCTTGATAAAAAAGTGTATGAACTATACCGGGATCACTTTGCTGATATGCCTCAGGAACGGCTTGTGCTCATTGAGGCGGAGGAAAACAGGAAAACATTTGAAACCGCTTTGGATATCTGCGAGCGCATGACGGATATCCCCGCCAAAAGGAATGCGCATCTGGTTTCCATTGGCGGCGGGATTATCCAGGATATTACGGGCTTTGCCGCCAGCATTTTGTACCGCGGAATTCCCTGGACTTTTGTTCCGACGACGCTCCTTGCATGCTGTGACAGCTGCATCGGGGGGAAAACCAGCCTGAATTACCGGAAATATAAGAATCTTCTTGGAACCTTTTATGCGCCTGATACAATCTATATCTGTCCGGTTTTTTTCCATACCCTGAGCCAGAGAGATTTTGAGAGCGGACTCGGAGAGGTTGTAAAATTTAATATCATGCGGGGCAGGGAGGGGCTGGAAAGCATTGAAGAAAGCCTGGAAGGCCTGCTGGACCGGAGAGAAGATATGATAAAGCAGGCGGTGGAAAACAGTCTGCGTTTTAAAAAAGACTTTATCGAAGAAGACGAATATGACCGCGGCGAAAGGATTAAGCTGAATTTTGCCCATACGTTCGGACATGCGGTAGAGACCGTAACGGAATATGCCATTCCGCACGGAACAGCTGTAGCCATTGGAATGATAATGGCAGACCGGATTTCACAGCGGAGAGGGATTTTGGACCCGCGGACAGCGGAGAGGAGCGAAAGGATTCTCCGCCGTGTGATACATCCGTCCGTTTGCCTTGAAGATTATCCGTTTGACCGGTTTCTTGAAGCGATCCGGAAGGATAAAAAGCAGGTCAGTGATCAGCTTACAGCGGTTCTGATGACAGATACTGCTAGGGACCTGCGGATAGTGCATGACATTTCCGTTGAGGAGATTCGGGATGCTTTCCGATATTATTGCGGACATTCGGACGATACGGATGGGTTTATTGAAACGAAAGGGTAAACTGGAGGACGAATGAAACAGAAAGTTGCGGAATATGTGTCGGAATTCTGCGTGCGGAACGGAATGACCGACTGCTTTATGGTAACCGGAGGCGGTGCTATGCATCTGGACGATGCAATCGGGCACCAGAAAGGCCTGCACTGCATATTCAACCATCATGAACAGGGCTGCGCCATTGCAGCAGAAGCATATGCCCGCATGACCGGAAGACTTCCGCTGGTCAGTGTGACCAGCGGGCCGGGGGGAACCAATGCCATGACCGGCGTGCTGGGCGGCTGGCTGGACTCCGTTCCGATGTTTGTGGTTTCCGGTCAGGTCAAGCGGGAGACGACCATCCACTGCTGCCCGGAAGTTGGGCTCCGCCAGCTGGGGGATCAGGAATACAATATTACAGCGTCCGTTTCCAGCATGACCAAATATGCTGCAATCGTCTGGGAAAAAGAGGATATTGCCTATCATCTGGAAAAGGCGCTGTATCTGGCTATGCACGGAAGGAAGGGCCCGGTCTGGCTGGACATCCCCCTGGACATTCAGGGGGCGTCGGTTGAAACAGAAGAACTGCGCCATTTTTCCCCTTCCGAGATTCCTCCGGAAGATCCGGCACCGGTATTGCCGGAGACGGCAGAAGCTGTTTTGGACCGGATTCGGGATGCCGATGCCCCATTAATTCTGGCCGGGGCGGGAATCCGGCTTGGAGGCGGGAGCGAGGAATTCCTCCAGCTGGCCCAGAAACTTGGGATTCCGGTAGTGACAGCTTGGAATTCCAGTGATCTCCTGGCTTATGACAGCCCGTACTTTGCAGGCATGCCGGGAACAATCGGGACAAGGCCCGGCAATTTTGCAATTCAGAACTGCGACCTTCTTGTCAGTCTCGGATGCCGCCTGAACATCCGGATGATCGGTTATACCCATTTTGATTTTGCGAAGAACGCCTACAAAATTATCGTCGATATCGATCCGAAGGAACTGCAGAAACCGACGATCAAGCCGGATTTCCCCATTTGTGCTGATGTGAAGGATCTGATTGGAGCAATGCTGGAACTTCCTTATGAAAAACAGGAGAAGCATATGCCATGGCTGGCATGGTGCCGGGACCTGGTCAGGCGGTATCCGGCGGTGCTTCCATCGTATCATCATACAGATGACAGTCCGGTCAACCCGTATGTGTTTATTGACAAACTGTTCCCCCAGCTGAACCAGGATGAGCGGATTCTATGCGGAAACGGAAGCGCCTGCGTGATTACGTTCCAGGGATGCAAAATCCGCCAGGGGCAAAGATTGTTTACCAATTCCGGGTGCGCTACGATGGGTTACGGGCTGCCGGCAGCAATCGGCGCTGCTGTTGCGGATCCGTCACGGCGCGTGATCTGCATTGACGGCGATGGAAGCATCATGATGAACCTGCAGGAATTGGCTACTGCGGCATATAATCACCTGGACCTGAGGATATTCCTGCTGAACAATCACGGATACCATTCCATGCGGCAGACGCAGCGCAATCTGATGCATCCGCCTTTTGTCGGGATCGATCCGGAGAGCGGGGTCGGATTCCCTGATTTTTCCAAAGTAGCGGATGCGTTCGGATTTGAGTATCAGAGAATATCCAGTGAACCGGAGTGCGATGAGGGAATCCGGAAATTCCTTTCCGGGAAAGGTCCGGGCATCTGCGAAGTGATTCTGGACCCGTCACAGGACTTCATGCCGAAGACGTCTTCCCGTGTTCTCCCGGACGGGAGCATTGTTTCCCCTTCCATTGATGATATGGCTCCTTTCCTGGACCGGGAGGAGTTTTCGACGATCCGGTACATCCGAAAGGATGATTAAGTAATTCGGGGCGGCCTTTTCAGGAGGATAACGTTCATGAAAGTGGTAATACTTGCAGGCGGGCTTGGAACCAGACTTGGGGAAGAAACCCAGAAAATACCGAAGCCGATGGTGGAGATCGGGGGGAAGCCGATCATCTGGCATATCATGAAACGGTATTCGGCCTTCGGGTACCATGATTTTGTGATCTGCTGCGGCTATAAGCAGCATGTGATCAAACAGTACTTTGCAGACTATTACCTATATTCCAACGATATCACGTTTGATTTCGGCCAGGAAAACCGGATGACGGTCCACCAGAACACCGCGGAGCCGTGGAAGGTGACGCTGGTTGATACAGGTTTGCAGACAATGACCGGCGGAAGAGTCCGCAGGATCCGCAAGTATGTTGAAGATGAGCCTTTCATGCTGACATATGGGGACGGAGTTGCTGATATTGATGTGGAAAAACTGGTGTTATTCCACCGTTCGCACGGAAAGATCGCGACAATGACCGCGGTTCAGCCGGAAGGCCGTTTCGGGGTACTGGACATCAAGGACAGCAGCATCCGTTCGTTCCGGGAAAAAGCAAAGTCGGATGCCGGATGGGTAAACGGAGGCTTTATGGTGTTTCAGCCGGACATTTTCTCCTATCTGGACGGAGACGATACCGTACTGGAACGTGAGCCCATGGAACGCCTGGCTGCGGAAGGTCAGCTGATGGCATTCCGGCATGACGGATTCTGGAAATGTATGGATACACCGAGAGACAAGAAGCAGCTGGAAGATCTCTGGGAGAGCGGGTCAGTACCGTGGAGGAACTGGCAGTGAGTGGCTTTTATTCCGGGAAGAAGGTTTTTATAACCGGCCATACTGGGTTCAAGGGAAGCTGGCTCTGCGCAGTGCTGGTCCGGCTCGGGGCGGAGGTGACCGGATACGCGCTGGATCCTCCGACGGAACCGAGCTTGTTCGAGATGACCGGAATGGAGAAGCGGGTTCATTCCATCCGGGGGGATGTCCGAGACCTGGACAGCCTGAGCGCTGCTGTGCGGGAATCAAAGCCGGAGATTGTCTTCCATCTTGCAGCGCAGCCTCTGGTGCGGGAATCCTACCGTCAGCCTGTACTGACTTATGAAACCAATGTTATGGGAACGGTACATCTGCTGGAAAGCATTCGGGAAACGCCTTCTGTACGATCCCTGGTGAATGTAACGACCGATAAGGTTTACTATAACGAAGAAAAGGAAGAGGGATACCATGAGGAGGACCGGCTCTGCGGCCGAGATCCCTACAGCAATTCCAAATCCTGTTCTGAACTTGTGACGGAAGGATATAGGGATTCCTTCTTTGGACAGAGGAATCTTTCCATATCGACGGCGAGGGCGGGAAATGTTATTGGCGGCGGAGATTTCGCCAAGGACCGGATTCTTCCTGACTGTATCCGGGATACGGAAGCGGGGAGGAAAATAGTGATCCGGAATCCGCATTCTGTCCGGCCCTACCAGCATGTCCTGGAACCGGTATTTGCCTATCTTCTTCTTGCCGAGATGCAGGAGAAGGACCGGACTTTTGCCGGGTGCTACAATATCGGACCGGAACCGGAGGACGTGATCGATACGGCGGAACTTGCCGACTGCTTTTGTCGGGCATGGGGAGAAACGGCAGAATGGGTATATTGTTCCGATGGTGGACCGAGAGAGGCCAACCTCCTCCGCCTGGACTGCACAAAAGCGAAAAAACAGCTGGGCTGGAAACCGGTCTGGAACGTACGCAAGGCAGTTGAAAAAACAGTCGAGTGGGAAAAGCTGAGACAGTTCGGAGCGGATGTATGGAAGATTCTGCTGGAGCAGATTCAGGAATATGAAAAGGACAGGGATCTGAAATAAATATGCAGCCGGCCTGGACCGGCTGCATGTCTATTTGGCTATGTTACTGGAAGAATTCATAGACTGTTTCAACAACCCTGTCGATGCTTTCCGCTGGAAGCCTGAAATGCATTGGCAGCCGCAGGAGCCGTTCGCTTTCCCGGGTTGTATACCGATCTGTTCCGGAAAAACGACCGAATTTTTTTCCGGCAGGGGCGGAATGCAGGGGGACATAATGGAAAACAGCACCGATATCACGGCTGTTCAGATAAGCAATCAGTCTGGAGCGTTCCTCTAGATCACGGACCTTGATATAGTACATATGGGCATTGTGCTCACAGTCAGGGGGAACGCAGGGAAGTTCAATTTTACCTGAAGAAGCGAGAGACTGGAATGATTCATGATACTGGTTCCAGCTCCGCAGACGATCCTCATTGATTTCCTCGGCATGGTCCAACTGGGGTGCCAGATAGGCAGCATTGAGTTCGCTTGGAAGAAAAGAGGATCCCATATCTGTCCAGGTATATTTATCAATCTGTCCGCGCAGGAACTTGCTCCGATCTGTTCCTTTTTCCCGGATGATTTCAGCACGCTCGATATCATCGGCATGATTGATCAGAATGGCCCCGCCCTCGCCCATGGAATAGTTTTTTGTTTCATGGAAGGAATAGCAGCCGAAATCGCCAAAGGTCCCGAGCGCTTTTCCGTGATAGGAACTCATGACCGCCTGGGCGGCGTCTTCGACAACATAGAGATGATGCCGTCTGGCAATTTCCATAATCTGATCCATCTCACATGCGACGCCTGCATAATGCATGGCAACAATGACCCTGGTCCGCTCTGTAACCGCGTCTTCGATGAGCTGTTCGTCCAGGTTCATGGTATCCGGACGGATGTCTACGAATACGATGGTTGCCCCCCGGAGAACGAATGCATTGGCAGTAGAGGAAAAAGTATAGGAGGGCATAATGACTTCATCTCCGGGACGGATATTGCAGAGCATAGCAGCCATTTCCAGCGCGGAGGTCCCGGATGTAGTCAGAAGAGCGCAGGCAGTACCTGTGTTATGTTCAATCCATTTTCTGCAGTGAGCGGTCATGGGACCATCACCGCAGATTTTGCCGGATCGGATGACTTCATGAAGAAAGTCTTCTTCCGTTCCGTAGCAGGGAGGGATGTTGAATGAAATACGGGACATAAAAACCCCTTTCCTGTATGTTAAGCTGATGAGGAAAAGCGGACAGTCCTGAAACAGGTTTCTTCCGCCATATCCTGCAGACTTCCGTCCCTGCCTTGAAACCGCGGCGGCGCTTCCGGGCTGCAGAGGATTTCGAAAGGAATGCAGGACCCAACCATGTAGTATAATATCACAAACGGACGAACGGACGAATGACCGGGAAAGAGGTTTTGACATGAAGCTGAAAATTGATGGAATTTCTGCGGAAGCAAAAGTTGGCGAATCCCTGCTAGATATCGTCCGGAGAATCGGACTGGACAGCAACACCCTGAAGGAACGTCCTCTGGCTGCTGCTATTGCCGGAGAAACATTTACTCTGAATTATATTCCCGTCCGGGAGCAGGAAGTCAAATCCGGCACCCGGGTAACCCTTCGCAGAGCGATGCGTGCCTCAAAGGGAGTGATCTCGCTCCTGCGGTATTCCTCCGGAACCGGAAGAAGAGTGTACGAGCGGTCGCTTCTGTTCGTTTTTCTGCTTGCGATGCGGGAACTGTATCCGGGAATCCGCGTCCGGATCGAGTATGCCATCGGCAGCGGAATCTACGCTGTCGCCTTTGAAGACGGAATTGCAGTCCATACAGATCCGGAGCTGATCAAACGGCGAATGCAGGAAATTGTGGAGGCAGACTTCCCGTTGGATCGGAAGCGGATGGAACTGGACGATGCGGTGGCGCTATTTGAAGCAGACGGACAGACAGACAAGGTTGATTTGCTTTCCTGGCGGCCTTTCCCCTATTTTGACGTGTATTATCACGGGGATTATGTGGATTATTTTTACGGGGAAATGGTACCCTCCACAGGATATGTCTCCAGGTTTAATATCCTTTCCTACGAAGGGGGCATAATGATCATGCGGCCGGACGACAAGAACCCGGATCAGGCGGCAGAGTTCGTGCCGTCTCCCCGCTTGTTTGGCGTTTTTTCTGAACACGAGGAGTGGTCCGGCCTGATGCACTGTCGCAACGTCGCGGAACTGAATGAGATGGTGATCAACGGGAACATCCGCCGGCTGATCCGTGTGAACGAGGTACTGCATGAGCGGAGATTCGGAGAAATTGCGGATGAAGTAATCAACCGGGAAGCCCAGGTGGTTCTGATCGCCGGCCCGTCAAGCTCTGGAAAAACCACAAGTGCAAACCGGCTCTGTACCCAGCTGCAGGTGCATGGCAAAAATCCGGTGCTTCTTTCTCTGGACGATTATTATATCGACCGGGACAAGATAGAGCCGGACGAGAACGGCGAGCTGGATCTGGAACATATCAATACCATCGATACGGACCTGTTTCGTGAGAATCTAGCCAAGCTTCTCCATGGGGAGGAAATAGAGATCCCACGGTTTGATTTCTTGATTCAGAAGAGAGTTATGGACGGACACCGGATTCGAATTGAGAAGAATACGATACTGGTAATCGAGGGACTGCACGGGCTGAACCCCCTCCTCCTGCCGGATGATGAAAGCGTCGGCAAAATATTTAAACTGTATGTATCCGCACTGACTACGCTGAATCTGGATGATCATAACAGGATTCCGACAACACAGCTGAGACTGCTGAGAAGAATGGTGCGGGATTATGAAACCAGAGGCGCGTCTGTTGAGAAAACACTTTCCATGTGGGAAAGCGTTCGCAGAGGTGAGGACCGCTGGATTTTCCCGTTCCAGGAAAGCGCGGATGCAATTTTTAACACTACGCTGATTTATGAGCCTGCGGTTCTGAAGCCGCATATCTTTCCCATGCTTTCCACGGTTCAGCCGGAAAGCCCTTATTATGCATCGGTTCGGGATATCGTGAAATTCCTGAATTATTTTATCGATATGAACGCAGAGGATGAAATCCCTCCGACCAGCATTCTGAGGGAGTTTATCGGAGGGAATACTTTTTATCGGTAAAAAAGAGGGATAGTTTGCGGAATGTGCGGCCGGAAACAGGCAGCCGCTCCCAAGAATTGGAATAAGAAAGGCTGAAAGGGACAGAGAGTCCGTAGCGAATGAGGTGTGGAATGGGTCTCAGACAGACATTAAGCCGTTATTACCGGTGCGGGTTAACCATGATTTCCCCAAGACTGAATACCATGGTCAATTACAGGTCGAGATTCGGGAAAAAACTGGATCTGAATAATCCCCGGACACTGAATGAAAAAGTACTGTGGCTGAAATTCCATGACTATTGGAATAATCCGCTGATTAAGCAGTGCGCGGACAAATACAGGGTCAGGGAATATATTGAATCGATCGGATGCGGGGAAATTCTGAATACTCTGATAGCCGTATATGATTCGGTAGAAGATATTCAGTGGGATGCACTGCCTGAAAGTTTCGCGTTAAAGCTTAACGTGGGATGCGGATATAATATTATTGTTCCTGAAAAGAGCAGTCTTGACCGTCAGGATGCTGAGAGAAAACTGAGAAACTGGATGAAGACAAAGTATTATCTTGATTTTTCAGAGATGCAGTATAAAGGGGTCAAGCCGGTCATCCTGGTTGAAAAATACCTGAAACCGCGGAGCGGCCTGCTTCCGGAAGATTACAAGTTTTACTGCTTTGACGGGGAAGCCCCCTATGTCATGGTCTGTACGAACAGGCAGGAAGGGGGAAAACATCCGCAATACTGGTATTACAATGAAAAGTGGGAACTCCAGATGTTTTCCGAGGATGCACTGAAGTATGGTCCTGATGCTGCAATACCCAAACCGGACGGAATTGATGAGGCTTTTGAGTATGCCAGGAAACTGTCGAAAGGGTTCCCGTTTGTGCGGGTGGATTTATATCTGGTTGATGGGAAGGTGTACTTTGGGGAACTGACATTTACGCCTAGTGCGGGTTTGGATAACGGACGTCTGCAGAAAACGGATGAAATACTGGGATCCTTCGTAAAGCGGCCCTGATAAGAAGAGAAAACGCAGTTCCGGAAGAACCGGGCTGGACATTGAACTTGCAGTCTGATGCAGAAAGAGGTACATGATGAACCATAAGACCATAGGATTTCCGATCAGCCATAAAGAAAATGAAAACAGGAGGGCGGTTGTTCCGGAACATATTTCGGAGATGGAGAATCCCGGCTGCCTGTTTTTTGAAGAAGGGTACGGAAAAGTCCTGGGGATCGAAGATTCGGAATATGAGGCAATGGGCAGCCATATCTGTTCCGCCGAGGAAGTTCTGCAGAAAGACATTATCTGTGATCCGAAAGTCGGGGATGGGGATTATCTGGAGCGCCTGCATAAAGGCCAGACTGTATTTGGATGGGTGCATGCAACGCAGAACCGCGATATTACCGATAAGCTGATTCATGCGGGAGTAACGGCATACGCTTGGGAAAAAATGTTTGAATTCGGCCGTCACATCTTCTGGAGAAACAACGAATTGGCAGGGGAAGCTGCCGTTATGCATGCTTTCCAGTGCTATGGGAGAATGCCCTATGAAACAAACTGCGCTGTGATCGGGAGGGGCAATACTGCCCGCGGCGTCATCAAAGTTCTGAATATGCTTGGAGCCAGCGTCATGCAGTATGACCGGAGGACGGAGGAACTCCTCAGAAGGGAAATTGGACAGTATGACGTTATTATCAATTGCATTCTCTGGGATGTTATGCGAAAGGACCATATCATTTACCGGGAAGACCTGAAGAGAATGAAGAAAAACTCCATGATTATTGACGTGAGCTGCGACAGGAACGGAGGAATTGAAACGAGCGTTCCAACTACAATATCGGAGCCGACTTATGTAACAGAAGGGGTTCTGCACTATGTGGTGGATCATACGCCATCTTTGTTTTATAAGACCTTTACATACAACAATTCGAAAATCATCTGCACCTATCTGGATCAACTGATTACCGGAAACATCGGTACGGTTCTTAACGACTGCAAAATCATTGAAAACGGTGCAATTATTGATAAAGAGATTATCCGGCATCAGGGAAGATGAGATCAGTGGCGTTGTGATTGTATATCCGCTTTGGAAACGCGGAAGATGCCCTTGATGGTTTACAAACAGATACAATCCCGTTATAATCGGGCATGATCGTTGAAACGGGACAGGCGTGCAGCGGAGACTTCTGAAGAGAACTGCCGGATGGTGCAAGGCAGGAAGGCTTACTGGTACGTATCCCCCGGTAGAGCATGAAGAAAGGTTTTCCGAGTAGACCATGCCGTAAGCTCTGCGTTAAAGGGTCAAAGAAGCGGGTGCTTTGCACCAAACTGGGTGGTACCGCGGAAACTATGCTTTTCGTCCCGGATACGGGCGGAAGGCTTTTATTTATGATGGAAAGGGAGACAGGCAAGATGTACAAAAAGGTGACAACGGATCTGAATTTTGTTCCCCGCGAGAAGGAGATTCTGTCCTTCTGGAAGGAAAATCAGATTTTTGAAAAGAGTGTGGAACTTCGCAAGGGATGTGAAACATTCACATTTTTTGACGGCCCTCCGACAGCGAACGGCAAGCCGCATATCGGGCATGTTCTGACCCGTTCCATCAAGGACCTGATCCCAAGATACCGGACGATGAAGGGATATGACGTGCTGCGCAAAGCTGGATGGGATACGCACGGACTGCCGGTTGAAATTGAAGTCGAGAAACAACTTGGGCTGGACGGGAAAGAGCAGATCGAAGAATACGGCATGGAGCCGTTTATCAAGGAATGCAAAAAATCTGTCTGGAAATATAAGGAAGAATGGGAGCACATGTCTGACCGGGTCGGGTACTGGGCGGATATGAAGAACCCCTACATCACTTATGAGGATACTTATATTGAATCTGCCTGGTGGGCGCTGAAGACGATTTCGGATAAGGGACTCCTTTACAAGGGATATAAAACAGTTCCCTACTGTCCCAGATGCGGGACGGCCCTTTCCAGCCATGAAGTTGCGCAGGGATACAAGGATGTCACCGAAACATCTGCTGTTGCGAAATTCTTCCTTAAGGAAGATCCGGAAACGGCAGTCCTCGCGTGGACGACCACTCCCTGGACGCTGCCGAGCAATGTGGCTCTTTGCGTGAATGCCAAGGAGACCTACTGCAAGGTGGAGAGCAAGGGGGAGAAATATATTATGGCCGAGGCTCTGGTAAAGGATGTCCTTGGCGAAGATGCCATCATTCTTTCCAGATGCAAAGGCGAGGACCTGATCGGGAAAGAATACGAACCGCTGTTTGATCTTCCGGTCAATTTCCGGGGCAAGAAAGGCTACCGGATTGTGGCAGATGATTATGTAACGCTTTCGGACGGTACCGGCGTGGTCCATATTGCTCCGGCATTTGGTGAAGACGACAACCGGGTCGGCAAGATCTATGACCTGCCGTTCCTGCAGCTCGTAAACACTTCCGGCCATCTTTGCGGAGGGACTCCATTTGACGGACTGTTTGTCAAGGATGCGGATCAGCCGGTACTTCAGGCACTTCGTGAAAGCGGGAAACTGTTCTCTGCTCCGACTTTTACGCACAGCTACCCGTTCTGCTGGCGCTGCAATACGCCTCTGATCTATTACGCCAGAGAGAGCTGGTTTATCCGGATGACGGCTGTCAAGGAGAAACTGATTGCTTTCAACCGGCAGGTAAACTGGATCCCGGAGACGATCAAGGAAGGCCGGATGGGTAATTTCCTTGAGAACGTGATCGACTGGTCTGTTTCCAGAGAACGGTACTGGGGGACTCCGCTTCCGGTCTGGGTCTGCGAATGCGGCCATGTGCATACGGTCGGCAGCCGGAAAGAACTGATGGAAATGGGACGGATGCGGACAGAGGACGGATCCTACACGGAGGTTCCGGCCGATCTGGAACTGCACCGCCCATATATCGATTCCGTGGAACTGGTCTGCCCGGAGTGCGGAAAGATGATGAAGCGGGAACCGGTAGTAATCGACTGCTGGTTTGATTCTGGATCCATGCCCTTTGCACAGTGGCATTTCCCGTTTGAAAACCGGGATGCCATGGAACAGAGATATCCCGCAGACTTTATCAGTGAAGCGATCGATCAGACACGCGGATGGTTCTACTCCCTTCTTGCGATCTCAACCTGTCTCTTTGATGAGCCGGCATTCCGAAACTGCATTGTTCTCGGACACGTGCAGGACATGGAAGGACGCAAGATGAGCAAACACATCGGGAACGTGGTAGATCCCTGGGAGGTTCTGGACAAGCAGGGCGCCGATGCTGTCCGGTGGTATTTCTACACTGGATCCATGCCCTGGCTCCCAAGCCGATTCTCCGCGGATGCTGTTTCGGAAGCGCAGCGTAAGTTTATCGGAACATTCTGGAACACCTATGCTTTCTATGTGCTTTATGCGGACATTGATTCGTTTGACCCGACCAAGTACCGCCTTTCTGACTGTGCCCTGACAAAAATGGATCGTTGGGTACTGTCCAGACTGAATACATTGGTCCGCACCGTGGATGACAATCTGATGGAATACCGGATCACGGAAGCGGGACGTGCGCTCCAGCAGTTCGCGGATCAGCTGTCAAACTGGTATGTACGCCGCGGAAGGGACCGCTATTGGGGCCCTGATATGACGGAGGACAAGATTGCAGCATATATGACACTGTATACCTGCCTGAAAGAACTGGCGCAGGTGGCGGCACCGTTCCTGCCGTTCATGACGGAAGCAATTTATCAGAACATTGTGCGCACGGTGGATCCTACGGCCCCGGAAAGCATTCATCTGACAGACTTCCCGAAGGTGGAAGAGAAATATATCGATACGGATCTGGAAAAGAATATGGAAGAAGTGCTGCAGGTTGTTTCTCTCGGCCGTGCAGCAAGAAACGCTTCCAACCGGAAGATCCGCCAGCCGCTTTCCGTACTGTACGTGCAGACGGAGCCGATGAATGAAGAGTACGCGGCGATTATTGCTGAAGAGCTGAATGTCAAGAAAGTGGAATTTGTCCGGGATGCTTCGGGATTCATCTCCTACCGGGTCAAGCCTCAGCTGAAAACGCTGGGACCGCGTTATGGGAAAATTCTTCCGAAGATCAATGCGTATCTGGCCGGCGAAGGGATTGGAAACTCCGTGGTAGCCTGCCATGCCGAAGGAAAGCCGTACACGGTGCAGATTGATGGGACGGAAGTTGTTTTATCACCGGAAGATGTTCTGGTATCCACGGAGAAGAAGGAAGGGTTCGTATCGGAATCTGACGGAAACCTGACACTGGTGCTGGATACCAATCTGACGGATCAGCTGGTTGAAGAAGGGTTTGTCCGTGAACTGATCAGCAAAGTTCAGACCATGCGGAAAGAAGCGGGGTTTGAGGTGTCAGACCATATCCGGATCGGATATGCCGGGAATCAGAAAATTGAAAACATCTTCCAGACTTATTCAGAAGCAATCCGGGGCGATACGCTTGCGGATGATCTGTGGGAAGGCACGGATACCGGCTATGTCAAGGAATGGGATATCAACGGAGAAACCGTAACGCTTTCGGTGGAGCGCTGCTAAAAACCGAAAGGCGCTGCTAATAAAACCAGAAACGAAAATTAGCACTCATTTGAATTGAGTGCTAATTTTTCACTGCCTGTCCATATTTCTGTAAAAATTCCCTTTTATGATAAAGGCACAGTAAAGAACATGAAGACAGGAGGAATTCAATCATGAGCAGATATACATTGATGCCTTATCATCGTAACGAGATGGACCGTTTCATCAACAACTTTACGCGCGACGTTCTTTCCCCGATGCAGACTTTTGCATCTGCCTTCAATACCGATATCATAGAGGAAGGCGACCACTATCTCCTGGAGGCGGAACTTCCGGGATTTGACAAGAAGGATATCAGTATCGACGTGGAAGGCGATCAGCTGGTAATCCGTGCAGCCCGTGAAGAAACGGCAGAAGAGGAAAGCAAGAACTATATCCACAAGGAGCGCCACTACGGCACCTACACCCGCCGCTTTGATATCAGCGGAATCGATATCGAAAAGATCGCTGCCAAATATGAGGACGGGATTCTGAAGCTGACGCTTCCGAAAGTGGAGGAGCAGGAGCCGGAAGGGAAGAAAATCTCGATTGACTAATGAAAATGCTGTAAAAAACGAGTAATCAGTCAGCTGCCCGGCCGGGATTTGGTTCCGGCTGGGTTTTCTTTGTTTGCAAGGAGTCCGTTCCCCCGCTATACTGGGAACACAAACCCCGAAAAGTGATATTTTTCGGAGAAAAGGAATCATCATGAAACAGGAACGTTTGGATAAAACCGTTTTCCCGGTCATTCCTCTGCGCGGATTAACAGTTCTGCCAGGGGAGATTCTGCATTGCGATATCGGCAGGCGGAAATCGCTTTCCGCGATGGAACAGGCAATTACGGAAGACGGGTATGCACTGTTTGTAGCGCAGAAAGATCCCAAAGCGGTAGAGATTACGGCTAAAGATCTCAATGAGTTCGGAACGGTATGCAGGATTCGCCAGGTATTTCGGATTCAAGGCGAAACAGTTCACCTTTTGGTGACAGGGGTTACACGTGCTGAAATTCTTTCTTTTGAAGAAGATCAGCCGCATTTTGTTGCGAAAGTGTTCTTTCCGGAGGAGATTTATCCGGATGAATCAACTGTGGAGGCGCTTCGCAGACGCCTGACCGACGGATTCCACGCACATGCTGCCAAGAAGGATCGGCTGACGCAGGAGCAGCAGGCCGCTATACTCGAGGAGAAAGATTTTTCCAGGTTTACTGACAGTATTGCACAGCACGTGGCAGGCAAGCTGGAAGACAAGCAGAGAATTCTTGAGGAGACGGATGTAGAGCAGCGCGCTCTGGATTTGCTTGCTATGATCGAGAACGAGATGATGATCATGGAGGTGGACCAGGAAATCGCCGGGAAAGTACGTGCTGCTATGGAGCAGAACCAGAAGGAGTTTGTTCTTCGGGAACAGCTTAAGGCGGTACAGAAGGAACTCGGCGGCGGAGAAGAGGAGCAGATCAGCGAATACCAGGAGCGAGCAAAAAACAAGGTGCTTCCGGAAGAGGCAAGGAAGGTTCTTGAAAAGCAGATTGAACGTTATTCCCAGCTGCCCCAGGGATCCCATGAGGCACCGATGATGCAGGCTTACATCGAACTGATTCTGGATCTTCCGTGGGTGGAACGCAGCGAGGACAATCTGGATCTCAAGCATGCCAGGGAGATCCTGGACAGAGACCATTACGGAATGGAAAAGGTCAAGGACAGGATTGTGGAAGCACTTGCAGTTCAGCAGCTGACATCCAATCCGCAGGGGCAGATTTTCTGCTTGGTCGGCCCTCCGGGAGTCGGGAAGACTTCCATAGCAAGAGCAATCGCGGAAGCGATGGGTAGAAAATTTGTTCGGATGAGCCTTGGAGGGGTCCATGATGAAGCGGAAATCCGTGGACACCGCCGGACCTATATCGGGGCCCAGCCTGGTAGAATCATTGAGGCAATGAAGAAAGCGGGGACCATCAACCCCCTGCTGCTGTTCGATGAGATTGATAAGCTGTCCAATGATTTGAGGGGCGATCCGGCATCTGCCATGCTGGAGGTGCTGGACAGCGCACAGAACAATACATTTTCCGATCATTTTCTTGAGATCCCATATGATCTGTCCCAGTGCGTTCTGATGACGACGGCAAACGATGTATCCACGATTCCGCGGCCCCTGCTGGACCGGATGGAACTGATTGAAGTTCCCAGCTATCTGCTGACGGAAAAGATGGAAATCGCAAAACGCCACCTTCTTCCGAGACAGATGGAGAAAAACGGCCTCAGAGCTTCCAAGCTCAGAGTCCCGGATAAGGTAATGGAATTGCTGATTGACGGATATACGCGGGAAGCAGGCGTGCGGGAACTGGAGCGCGTACTTGGATCTGTCTGCCGGAAGACAGCCTGCGAAATCGTAGAGGGGAAAAATCGGATCACTTTGAGCGAGAAAAGGGTTACATCCTGGTTTGGACCGAGAAAGTATCACAAACAGGAAGAACTGCGGAAAGAAACGGTAGGTGTAGTAACAGGCCTGGCATGGACGAGTGTTGGCGGAGAGACTTTGGAGGTAGAAGCTAGCGCTATTCCCGGGAAGGGGAATTTCCAGCTGACCGGTCAGCTCGGAAACGTGATGCAGGAAAGCGCGAAGGCGGCAATGACCTATGTGCGTGCGAACGCTGAACAGCTGGGAATCGCTTCCGATTTTCTGGAAAAGCTGGATGTTCATATCCATGTACCGGAAGGAGCCGTGCCCAAAGACGGCCCGTCCGCTGGAATTGCCATGTGTACCGCGCTGGTGTCTTGCCTGACAGGAATTCCCGTTAGGGCGGACACTGCGATGACCGGAGAGATTACGCTGCGGGGAAGGGTGCTTCCGATCGGGGGACTTCGGGAAAAACTTCTGGCGGCAGTGCGTTCCGGGGTAAAACGTGTGATTCTGCCGGAAGACAACCGGGACAGCCTGTATGACGTTCCGGATACTGTGAAACAGGAACTGCAGATTATGTTTGTGCGGAATGTGGACCGGGTGATTCGTGAAGCGCTGACCCGGATGCCGACACCGAGGGCAGAGATCTTGGGAAAGGAAATAGGCGCCGGAATCGAATATGGAACCGTTTGCCATTAAAAATGCACAGTTTGTGACTAGTGTCGGCCGGGGAGGTAACTATCCTGCCGATCTGCCGCATGAAATTGCAATAGTCGGAAGAAGCAACGTCGGGAAATCCAGCCTGATCAATACGATTGCGCATAACGCAAAACTTGCGAGGATTTCTTCGGTTCCGGGAAAAACAAGACTGGTCAATTACTTTCTTATAAATCGATCCTTTTATCTGGTAGATTTACCCGGATACGGATATGCCCAGAGAAGCAAAGCAGAAAAGGAGGAATGGGGCGCATTGATGGAGGAATACCTCTCCAGCGGTCGCCCGAAACACCTGTTCCTGCTTCTTGATATCCGGCATGATCCTTCTCCGGAAGACCGTCAGATGTTTTCCTGGATTCTGTACTATGGAGTTCCATATACACTGATTGCAACGAAAGCCGATAAAATCGCGAAATCGAAAAGAAAAACGGCGGCTGCGGCATGTGCCAAAGCTCTGGGGGCTCCTCCGTATGCGATTCCATTTTCTTCACTGGAAAAAGTCGGGACGGAGGAACTTCTGAATCAGATCAGCCAGATCGTTCAGGATCCTGCGGCAGAAGAACTGGGACGGCTGGAATAATTGATAACAAGAAAAAATGGGCTGTGCGCAAGCACAGCCCATTTTCAATTATTCTGGTGGAAGGATTACAGCTGGGGACCGCTGGAAACCAGGGCTTTGCCTGCTTCTGTATCCTCATATTTATGGAAGTTCTTGATGAAGCGCCCTGCAAGATCTGCCGCCTTGGCATCCCATTCAGCAGGATTCGCATAGGTGTCACGGGGATCCAGAATTCCCGTATCCACGCCGGGCAGTTCGGTCGGGATCTCCAGATTGAAGATCGGGATCTTCTTGGTCGGAGCCTTAAGGACATCTCCGTTGAGAATTGCATCAATGATACCGCGGGTATCCTTGATGGAGATCCTCTTTCCCGAACCGTTCCAGCCGGTGTTGACAAGGTATGCCTTTGCACCGCTCTTCTTCATTTTCCGAACAAGTTCCTCACCGTATTTTGTCGGGTGAAGCTCAAGGAAAGCCTGGCCAAAGCAGGCGGAGAAGGTCGGAGTCGGTTCCGTAATGCCGCGCTCAGTGCCTGCAAGCTTTGCGGTAAAGCCGGAAAGGAAGTAATACTGCGTCTGTTCCGGAGTCAGGATAGATACCGGGGGCAATACGCCGAATGCATCGGCTGAGAGGAAAATGACATTTTTGGCATCCGGACCGGAAGAAGTATCGCGGACCTTGCGTACGATTTTGT
>JAEEGL016789581.1_pt1 | contig 26485 bp, 19 predicted proteins | sample 9134231 | NCBI WGS metagenome assembly JAEEGL01 (sample SAMN16246548, study PRJNA631951) | gut metagenome | biome: gut microbiome; feature: rumen; material: fiber-attached | host: Bos | place: Iran: Karaj | collected 2018-10 | reverse complement strand
TGAAATCCGGCGGGTGTGAATATAAGCATCTCCAGATGCGATAATCCCCCCGGAGTGACAAAAACAGGTTATGTCCTTGCTTGTCGGATTACAAATCCTTATACTCAAAGTGGTCGGATTTCAAATCCGCCCGAGCGGGAAATTTATGGAAAATGAAGGAAAAAATCTTTTGCATGATTAGTGGATGAACACAAATTGGGGAAAATTTATGGAAAATGAAGGAAAAAATCTTTTCAATGATTAGTGGATGAACACAAATTGGGGAAAATGGAGGGAAAATGAAGGAAATATTTGTTTCAAAACAAACTTAGTTTAATACTCTTATTGTTGGAAACGAATTACCGTAATTACCGTAATTGACCTGTAATTGTTATATTTTTTTCCATGATTAGTGAAACAACTTTTTCCAAAATTAGTGAATAATCTTTTCCATGATTAGTGAATAACATTTTCCACGATTAGTGAATAACTTTTTCCATAATTAGTGAATAATCTTTTCCGCAATTAGTGAATAATCTTTTCCACGATTAGTGAATAATATCAGCATGAGGAGCTGTTTTTTCGTTTTTGCGTCAGTTCGCCTTTGGAAGAGCCTGAATTTGCGTACTTTTGTGCAGTGATGACAGAAAAGACTCCGATATACAAGATTGCGCTGGTGAGCCTGGTGTGTACCATCTTCGCCAGTTTCCCGAATATCGCCCTGATGAGCTGCGACTGGAGCTGCATCCCCGCCGACCAGCATTGGGGCTTTATCTCGTGTACCCTCATCCGCTTTGTGCTGTTCTGGCTGTTCTCCGCCGGCATCCTGCTGTTCAACGAGAAGTTGGTGCGTCAGCAGACGCTGGTGGGCAGGATATGGCCGAACCTGGTGTTCACGCTGCTGGCTTTTGTGCTCTATAAGTACGTCACCTACCTCATCTGTCCGGGCTTCGACCGCTTCAGGATGATTCCCACGTTCCAGTTCATCGTGATGGGCATGATGGGTCTGCTGCTGGGCTACACCGACTACCTGAGCCGTATGCACCGGAAGAAGGACAGCGAGCTGCAGCAGCTGCAGATAGAGTCGCTGGAGAGCCGCTGCACGGCGCTGACGAACCAGATTAACCCGCATTTCTTCTTCAACTCGCTGGCCGGCATCAGCAGTCTGGTGAGGAAGAAGGACGACAAGATGACGATAGACTACATAGACCATCTGAGCGACATCTTCCGCTATATCCTGCAGAGCGAGAACAAGGGGCTGGTGACGCTGGAGAAGGAGCTGGAGTTTGCCCGCTCGTTCTGTCAGGTGATGCAGATACGCTATGCCGGAAAGCTCGACGTGAGCTTCGACATCCCCGACCGCTATATGCAGAAGAGGATTCCCGTGCTGGCGCTGCTGCCGCTGATAGAGAACGTGACGGTGCACAACATGATAGACAGTGAGCACCGCATGCAGGTGAAGGTGTATGTGAACGAAGAAGGGTCGCTGGTGGTGGAGAACCCCGTCTATCCGAAACAGTTTAAACAGGAGACACACGGCACGGGACTGCTGAACCTGGGCAAGCGGTTCACCTTGCTGACGGGAAAGCAGGTGAGCGTATCCGATGACGGAAAGACGTTCAGAGTAGTACTGCCGTTGAACTAACTTTTGACACGAAGAAGATGAAAGTATTGATTATAGAAGACGAGACGACGGCGAGCGAGAACCTGATGGCGATGCTCAAGGAGATAGACCCCTCGATAGAGGTGCTGCATGTGCTGGAGAGCGTGCAGCAGACCGTCAGATGGCTGAGTGCCAATGCCGCCCCCGACCTGATGTTCATGGACATCCACCTGAGCGACGGGTCGGCCTTTACCCTCTTCGACCAGATGGACGTGCAGACCCCCATCGTCTTTACCACGGCCTACGACCAGTATGCCCTCGACGCCTTTGCGGTGAACAGCATCGACTACCTGCTGAAGCCCATCAAGACCTCCGAGCTGACGCGGGCGCTGGAGAAGTTCCGGAAATGGGGCAAGGCCGACGTGGTGGCCTATCTGGAACAGATGATGAAGCTCAGGCCAGGCACGAAAGCGGCGAACGAGTATAAGCAGTCGCTGCTGATTCCCCACAGAGACAAGCTGCTGCCTGTCAGTCTGGACGAGGTGGCCTGCATCTACAGTACCGACAGGAAGACGCAGGTCTATCTGAAGGACAAGAAAGTGCTCGACTACAACCGCTCGCTGGACTCCATCATCGGCAGCCTCGACCCCGCCCGCTTCTTCCGTGCCAACAAACAATACATCGTGGCGCGCGACTGCGTGAAGGAAATCGTGATATGGTTCGACAGCCGACTGCTGCTGAAGCTGCCCATAGACTTGCCCGAGCCGCTCTTCGTCAGTAAGAACAAGGCGTCAGAATTTAAGAACTGGATGACTAAAGTATGAAGATAACGATATGTGCATGTGCCTCGCGCACATTTATAGACAAGGAGAAGGTGGCGCAGCTGGCCGCCGCCGCCAAGCAGGCAGGCATGGACGTGGAGATTGTCGCTGACCTGTGCGAACTCTGTGAGTGCCATGCGCCCAAGGTGCACGAGATAGCCCAAAGCACCATTGTGGCCTGCCATGCGCGGGCGGTGAAGAGCCTGATGGCTTTTGCCGGTGAAAACGTTTGCCGGAGCATCGACCTGCGCAGCCAGCCGTTGGACGATGTGCTGCAGGCCCTGGGCATAGCTGCCGCACCAGCTGCCGCCGCCGATGAGTGGCGAGAGCAGCTGGCGGCCTTCCCCTCGAAACTCGGTGAGGATGCGTGGTATCCCACGCTCGACAAGGATGCCTGCGCCGAATGCGGCAAGTGCTTTGAGTTCTGTCCCTTTGGCGTGTATGAGATGGTCAACGACCGAGTGAAGGTGGTCCGTCCGCAGCACTGCAAGAACAACTGTCCGGCCTGCGCCCGGCAGTGTCCCACCAGTGCCATCATCTTCCCCAAGTACGACCGCAGTCCCATCAACGGCGGTGAGAAGATGGAGGAACGGGCCGTGCGGCTCGACTCGAAGGAGCTATATGGCGAGCTATTGCGCAAACGACTGATAGAAAGAAATAAAAGTCCCCTGAGATAAGGGGACCCCACCCTAGGTTTAGGGTACTAGAAATATGGCATTAAGACACTGGACATCATTGGCAGGCATAGGTTGCCGCATCGTCAGACAGACTCCCCCTCGGCTGCTGTGGAAGTTTGTCTGGAACTTCGGCTTCCGCAGCTGGCAGAACATGCGCCGCTTTGAGCGGGCGTCGGGCAAGGGCAGGAAGTTCTTCCCCGCCTTTGTGATGATCAGCGTCAATGAAGCGTGTAACCTCACCTGCAACGGCTGTTGGGTGAGTGCCGGAGGAAAGAAGATGCTGACTGCCCGGCAGCTGGACGGCATCATCAGCGCCAGCAAGGCAGAGGGCAGCCGGTTCTTTGGCATCCTGGGAGGGGAGCCGCTGCTCTACAAGGGACTTCTCGATGTGCTGGCACGTCACAGCGACTGCTATTTCCAGCTTTTCACCAATGGCATCCTGCTTAACGACGACGTGGCACAGCAGTTGCGGAAGTTGGGAAATGTGACCCCGCTCGTGAGCTCTCTGCACGGCCTTCAGGCCTGTAAGAAGGCAGGGCTGATTTTCGGTGTGGCAGCCTGTGTGAACCAGACCAACTTCGACGAGGCGGTCAGCCGTCAGTACGTTGAGCGGGTGGCCGGCGAGGGCGCTGCCTATCTCTGGTACTACATCTACCGCCCTGTAGGAGCCCACCCGCATCCCGAGGTGGCTCTCACCGCCCAGCAGATACGTCAGCTGCGGCAGTTTCTGGTGGAACAGCGGTGTGATGCCCCTCTTGCCGTCGTCGACACCTATTGGGATGCCGACGGCGTGGCCATGTGTCCCGGTGCCACAGGCATGAGCCATCATGTCAGCCCGTCGGGAGCCCTCGAGTTCTGCCCGCCCATGCAGATGGCCTGTGAGCAGGTGGGTGAAGCAGGGACGGACGTGGTGACCCTCTTCAAGGAGTCGCAGCTGATGGCCGACCTGCGGGTCAGGATAGCGGAGCAGGGTAGGGGATGCATCCTGATGGAGAATCCCCAGCTCCTGGCCAGGCTGCTGAAGGAACATGGGGCCACCGACTCCACCAGCCGACAGACCGTCATGGAAGAATATACCCGGATGAGGACTGTGCCCGGTCATGACATGGGCGCAGCGGCCATACCCGAAAAGAGCGTGCCCTACAGATGGCTCAAGCGACATTACTTCTTCGGGTTTGGCGCGTACGGATGAAAGATGAAAGGTGAAAGATGAAACCAACGCAGATACCAGATACATTACAAGAGCGGATGACCCTGCGCAGAGCCCTACGTGACTTTGTGCAGGCGAAATCGCTTTGTCCCCCGCTGTCGCTGAAGCAGCTGGAGATGCTGGCCTCGGAGTTTGTGGCGCAGCAGGACCAGGCCGACGTGGGCAATGCCCCGTGTGCATGTGCCGAAGGCCTGTGCTCCATGTCAAACTGGCTGATGGTGGAAATCAACAACCAGCTCTGGGCTGACATCATTGCCGCCATCCCTCACGACCGCCGGTTGCTCATGCTACCCAAATGCCTGAGCAAGCATGGTGAGTGCCGAGGCGAATACGACGAATACGGACTGCTGTGTCACCGTTGCGGGCGATGCCTCATTCCCGACCTTCAGGAAAAAGCCGGACAGCTGGGTACGTTGAGCCTGGTGGCAGAGGGATTCACGCAGGTGATAGAGCTGATAGAGAATCATGTGGTAGATGCCGTGATAGGCGTGAGCTGCCTCGACTCCCTGGAGAAAGCCTTCCCCCTGCTGGTCAGCCACGCTGTGCCGGGACTGGCCGTCCCGCTGAACGACAATGGCTGCATCAATACCCATGTGGATGACAGCTATGTGGCCGAGCTGCTCTCCCTGGCCTGTCCCGAGCAGCATGCGTTGCTCCACTACGAGGCCACCCGCCAGCAGATTGACAGATGGTTCAGCCGGGGGGAGCTGGCGCTCGCCCTCAGGATTTCCGACGACACGCCGGGAGCGAAGACCTCGCAGGTGTGTCTCGACTGGATGACAAGGGGCGGTCGGCGCTGGCGGCCCTTCCTGCTCTGTGCCGTCTACCAGTCTATCACGGGCGAGATGATGCTGAACGAGGATGTGCATCGTGCTGCCGTGGCCGTGGAGTGTTTCCATAAGGCCTCGCTCATCCACGACGACATCGAGGACGGCGGCATGACCCGCTACGACCAGCCCACCGTGAATGCCCTCTATGGCGATGCCTACGCCGTCAATGTGGGCGATGCGCTGCTGGGCATGGGCTACCGTCTGCTGACAGAGAGCAACAACATGGAACTGGTGCGGCTGATAGCCGAGGCCCATACCTCGCTGTGTCAGGGCCAGGGCCGTGAGCTGGAGTGGACGGCCCATCCCCATCCCGCAGGCCTTGACTTCACCCTCGACATCATCCGCCATAAGACGGTGCCGGCCTTCGAGGTGTCGTTGATGCTGGGCCTCGCATGCACGGGTGGACAAAGGCTACGGGTAGGCGACGGCACGTCGGGAATTCAGCATCTGCGCCCGATGTTGCATAGTTATTCCGAAGCACTAGGCATTGCCTATCAGCTGAAGGACGACCTTGAGGATGACGGAGAGGACAGCTCGCCATCGGCCATCTTCGCATTGCACAACGAGCATCCCGAGTGGAGCGACGAGGCGGTGAGGGAAGCGCTGAGCGGCATGATAGACCGATACAAACAACAGGCACTCGACGCCCTGGACGACCTCGACTGTCTGGAACTGAAACGCCTGCTTTATCAGGTGACGGAGAAGATTTTGAAGCGATGAGGCTTAGACATGAGAATACCGTTGATGGTGAAAGTATATTTCCGTTTGCGCAGCGGATGGCGACGGCTGAATAAGGACGCGCAGCAGCAGGTGAGACGCTATCTGCTGTCGCAGCGTTGTGCCGACGGCTATCTGAATGCCGGCGGTCAGGTGGATGCCTACTACACCCAGTTCGGCAAGGTGCTGGAGGCTGTCCTGTCGCCGGTCAGGGTGCTCTGGCTGCCGAAGAAACCCCTTGCGGTGAAGGAGAGCATGGGCCGCGACACCATCTACGGACAGTTCTTCGCCTTCCTGTCAGGCGATGACTACACCATACCTCAAACCTCCGACCTCAGACTTCTGACCACATCAACCGTCTGCTGTGTCCTTGTCATGCAGCATCAGACTGGCGCAGCCCATGACCCGGTGCTGGTAGGCTGGCTGAAAGCACGGCAGGACGAGACGGGCGGATTCTCTGCCAGCGAAGTGGCACCGGTGCCCGACCTCCTCTCTACGGCGGTGGCACTCTTCACCCTCTGGCTCATAGACGAGCATCCGCAGTCGGCCAGTCGCTTCATAGAAGGCCATTGGCTGGACATGGGCAGCTTCGCTCCTACCCTGTTGGATGATTACAGCGATGTGGAATACTTGTTCTACGGACTCTTGGCATTGGGAAGCGAATGCGGCCGATGGCCTAAATGATAAATGATAAATGATAAATGATAAATGCGGCTGATGCGGCCGATGGCCTAAATGAGAAATGATAAATGAGAAATGAGAAATGAAAAATGAGGAATGAGGAATAAAGAACGGCTACAGGAGATGTGGGAAGACGCCTACCGTAGGCTAATGCAGTGGCGGACGGCGAGAGGCATGTGGGAGGGCAGGCTCTCCAGCAGTGCCATTGCCACTTCTGTGAGCGTGTTCGCCTTGCAGCGGATTGACAGCGAGCAGTACGCATCTTACATTGCCAACGGCGTGGAGTGGCTGCACGATACGATGAAAGAGGACGGCAGCTGGGGCGACTCTGTGGAGAGTCCTTCGAACATGACGGCTACGCTGCTGACATACGTGTCGCTTTATGCTGTCGGGCAGGCTCCTCCTCAGGCACGGGCATATCTCGACAAGCAGTTTGGCGGCCACACCGAAGAGGCACTCATCCACGGCGTGCTGCGTTACTATGGTCGCGACTTGACCTTCTCCGTGCCTATCCTGACGATGTGTGCCCTGGCAGGCGTCGTCAGCAGCTGGGAGAAGATTCCCACCTTCCCCTTCGAGCTGGCCACATTGCCGCAGCGCCTGTTCCGCTATCTCAACATGCCTGTGGTGAGCTATGCCATCCCCGCATTGATAGCCATCGGCATCTGCCAGCTGAAGCACAAAGGCGGCATCCTCCGCCCCGTGCGGCGGCGGTTCATCCCCCGGTCGATGGCGGTGCTCCAGCGGATGCAGCCCGCCGACGGCGGCTTCCTCGAGGCGGCTCCGCTCACGGCCTTTGTCGGTATGTGTCTGGCAGAAGGCGGGTTCCATGCACATGCTGTGACACAGCGTTGTGCGAAGTTCCTCGTTGATACTGTTCGTGATGAAAGGCTACGGGTAGGCGAGCTTAGCTCGGGAATAAGGCTACGGGTAGGCGAGCCCCGCTCGGGAATAAGGCTACGGGTAGGCGAGCTTAGCTCGGGAATAAGGCAAGGGGTAGGCGCGTCAGCGGGAATGGGCGCTTGGCCCATCGACACCAATCTCTCAGGGTGGGTCACCAGTCTGGCAGGAAAAGTGTTCTGTGGCAGTGAGGCAGAGCAGGCCGCCTTGTCTCAGTTGATTGAGCGTCATGCCACGACGGCCGTTCACCCCTTCACAGGTGCTATGGCCGGGGGCTGGGGATGGAGCGACCTCAGCGGCTCGGTGCCCGACGGCGATGACACCAGCGCTGCCTTGGTGGCACTTCATCACCTCAAGGGGAACACGCCTGGCACGAAGGTGTCTGCCACGGTGGAGAACGGGCTGCGATGGCTCATGGCGCTGCAGAACAACGATGGCGGTATGCCTACCTTCTGCCGGGGATGGGGCAAGCTGCCGTTCGATCGCAGCACGCCCGACATCACGGCCCACGCCATGCTGGCGATGGGGCTGTGGATGCCCTCGTTGCAGGGGACGTTTCGCCAGGCTGTGGAGAAGAGCTATCGGCGTATGCTCCGTTGGCTGGAGCATACTGTAGAGCGAGGCGGCTGGACACCGCTCTGGTTTGGCGATCAGGATGCCGACGATGAGCGGGCACCCGTCTATGGTACTGCTACCGTGGTCGATTATCTGATGCAGAGCCGGCAGGAAGAGGCTATGGCACTGGCTGCTCAACAGATTCCCTTCCTCCTGGACTGTCAGAATGAGGATGGCGGATGGGGCGGCAACAAAGGCGTGCGCTCGAAGGTCACCTACACCAGCAGAGTGTTGGCAGCCTTGAGCCATTTTCAAGACCCCACCCCTGACTCCTCCCCTGTGAGGGGCGGGGAAAAAGATGGGGCCGCTCCTGTGAAGGGCGGGGAAATGGCTGAGGCTAAGCAGCGTGGGTGGGACTATCTCTATCGCCGCTATCAGGCAGGCACCCTCTATGAGAACGAACCTGTCGGGTTGTATTTCTCCCGCCTGTGGTATTCTGAAGAACTATATAATGTGACATTCGTGCTACATGCCCTTAGGGCGGCCGGAGGCCGTATCGGCCGAAGGCCTAAATGATAAATGGTAAATGATAAATGAAAAATGCGGCCGGGGGCCTAAATGATAGATGAGAAATGATAAATGAGAAATGATAAATGAGAAATGAAAAATGGGAGATGAGAAATAAAGTAACACTCCTCACCGCTGCGCTGGTCGTTTTCTACCTGCTGGTGCTGGTAGGGTGGCATCTCTACGACCCGACTACCCACTTCACTGAAGCGGTGCCTGGGGCCGACCATCGTCCTGAAGGGCACACTCGAAAGGCCGATGACGTGCTTATTGGCGAGTTCTTCATGAAGGAGGAGGCGACAGCGTCCACCCCTTCTAAGGGAGAAGAGCAAGGGAGCCTGAAGGGCGAATGGCCCTGTTTCCGTGGTGCCAACCGTGACAACCAGGTGGCGAAGCCATCCGACACGCTCATCCTTAAGGAAGTGTGGACGGTGGAGACCGGCGAGGGCCATGCTTCGCCAGCCATCTCCGAAGGTAGGGTCTATGTGCTCGACTACGACGAGCAGTTGAGTTCCGACGTACTGCGCTGTTTCGACCTGCCTACGGGCAAGCCCCTGTGGCGGCGATGGTATCGTGTGCCTATGAAGCGCAACCACGGCTTCTCACGTACCATCCCTGCCGTTTGGCAGGACTTCGTGGTCACCATCGGCCCTGAGGGGCATGTGATGTGCTGCAACAAGCATACGGGCGACCTGCTGTGGACCATCGACATGAAGAAGCGCTTCGGCACTGAGATTCCTTTCTGGTATACGGGCCAATGTCCCCTCATCGACAACGGTGCACTCGTCTTGGCTCCGGCAGGCAAGGACACCCTGATGCTTGGTGTCGATGTGAAAACGGGAGAGACCCTTTGGGGAACCCCCAACACCATTAGCTTTAAGATGTCTCACTCCTCTGTGATGCCCATGACCTTCGCCGCTACCCCCACCTACGTCTATGTCGGCGTGGGAGGCGTGTGTGGCGTCAGCGCCCAGACGGGACAACAGGGCCAGCTGCTGTGGAGCGCTACCAAGTGGCAGCCCTCTGTCGTGGCACCCTCTCCCCTGCAGATCTCGCCAAGTCAGGTGTTCCTTGTGGCGGGCTATGGTGCGGGTGGCGCCCTGCTGCAGGTGTCGAAGAGCGGCAGCGCGTGGAAGGCAGAGATACTCGATGCCTATAAGGCGGCTGAAGGTATGTCGAGCGAGCAGCAGACGCCCATCTGCCACAACGGCACGCTCATCACCATCCTGCCCAAGGACGGCGGCGGCATGCGCGAACGCCTCGCCATGTACACGCCCGGCAATATCCACACCCCCATCTGGACTTCTGCCGCCGACGAGCGTTTCGGTCTGGGGCCTTACATGATGGTGGGCGACATGCTCTTTGCCCTCAAGGAAGACGGCGAGCTGTTCGTATATCGTGTCGGCACGACGTCGATGACGCTGCTCAAGCGGCAGCGGGTGATGGAAGAGGGCATCGACGCCTGGGGGCCGATGGCATACGCCGACGGCTATCTGATGGTGAGAGATTCGAAGACGATGAAGTGTCTGGCGGCCGTATCGGCCGGGGGCATAAATGATAAATAATAAATAAAAAATAATAAATAAAAAATGAGAAATAAAAAAATCAATGTGGTGATAACATCCCGAGGTAGTCGCCTGCGGCGAGAAATCTTACAAATCTAATCAAATCTATCATAATATTTGTCTGATTTGTAAAGATTTGAAAGATTTCTGCCCCAAAGGGGCACTCCAGCCACCATTAGGAGCTTATCACCACATTGAATAAATAAATAATGAGAAATGATGAGAAATGATGAATGAGATATGGATAGAAGAAAGTTTATAAAAGTTTCCGGTTCGCTGGCTGTCGGGGGAGCCATTCTCTCGGTGGTGGGCGGTGACTTGTGGAAGCTGTTCACCAGGCCAGGCGACCTGTTTTATGGTTCCAAGCGTGCTAAAGGCCTTCCGTTGACGGAGGGTGACGAGGAGCCGCTGGTGTCACCTTATCGGCGCACGTTCGGCTTTGAGGTGCCCGATGAGATCCTTGCGCTCGACGTGGAGAGACAACTGTCGGGCGACGGCACGTCGGTCGCGGGAGGCAGCATCTATCTCGCCACACCCAATCAGGTGTATATCTATGGCCTGAGTGGTGAGCTGCAGCAGAACTTCAGTATCCCTTCCGGCTTGCGCGACTTGGCCGTCTACGGTTCCATGACCGATGGCCGATGGTCTACGGAAATATACGCGCTCTTCCCTGCTGCTGTGGAGGCGTACGACCGCCACGGGGAGCTGTTGCGCCGGTGGGATGCCTGTAGCGATGATGCCGACTACTGCTCCCTGGCGGTGTGTGCCGAGGGCGTGTTTGCTACCGATGCCTCCGCCAAGCACATCTGCAAGTATCATCCCGACGGCACCTTCGCCTGCTTCATCCGCAGTCCCAAGGGCTTCGTTGTGCCGAGCTATAGCTTCGGCATTACCGCCGTCGACGGAAAGATATTCTGTTCCAATCCTGGTCGCCATCTCGTGGAGCAATATACCACCGACGGCACCTTCGTGGCCGCTTTCGGCAAGTCGGGCACAGAGAAGGGCGCTTTCAGCGGTTGTTGCAACCCAGTGGTTGTCACCCCTGCCCATAACGGCGACCTGCTCACCTCTGAAAAAGGCATACCGCGCGTGAGCTGCTATTCGAGGGAGGGAGCATTCCGCAGCGTGCTCCTCGATGCCAAAGCCCTCGGGGGCGGGCATGAGGCCTACCGCATAAGGGTGATGAACGACAAGCTGATTGTCGCTGGCGGTGACAAGGTGTCGGTGTTCCAATACAACCGGCAACAGAGCCAGCTCACCGCGTGCGGGCAATGCCGCCAAGCCTGTCCGCTGAAGGGTTAAAGATGAAAGGTGAAAGATGAAAAGTGAAGGTAATGATATAGCAGTCGACACTTAATCAGTTATTCCGCATGGCACATTCTTGCGTCCCTTTGGTAGCAAGCGACCTGAGGTCGAGCGCCCGACCTGCGGTCGCCTACCCGTAGCCTTTCCCCTCCCCTCAAGGCAATCGCGAGGCAATCGCGAGGAGGGAGCAATTGGGGAGCGAAGCGACGGGGGCCGGAGCAATTGGGGAGCGAAGCGACGGTGGGGCGAAGCCGGGGTTGGGGTGGGGTCTCTAACTTCCTTCAGCGAGTTTGATATCGTCTGTGTACTCTCAGTGGAAATAGTTACAGACCCCACCCCTGCCCCTCCCTTGAGGGGAGGGGAAAGGCTACCGCCGGAGAAGAATTCCCAGGTCAACTGCTAAGTCATTGCCAGAGTGAAAGATGAAAATGTGAAACAATGAAAAGAGATAAGAAATTGACTAGTCCTATGGATCGCAGGGATTTCCTGCAGCGGTGCGGCACGCTGCTGATGGCAGGCGTGGGTGTGGCCACTGGCGGTGTGCTTGCCACCAGAGCCAAAGGCAAGGAGGGCGATACCTTCTGGCAGATAGACCCGTACGCCTGCACCCAGTGCGGACGGTGTGAGACGGAATGTGTGCTCCCCGTGTCGGCGGTGAAGTGCTTCCATGCCAACCGTGTATGCGGCTATTGCGACCTCTGCGGCGGCTACTATCGCTCTGGCGTGAAGGAGCTGAACACAGCCGCCGAGAACCAGCTCTGCCCTACGGGTGCCATCACCCGTCAGTTTGTGGAGGAGCCCTATTTTGAATACACCATCGACGAACGGCTCTGTACGGGCTGCGGCAAGTGTGTGAAGGGATGCACCTCCTTCGGCAACGGCTCGTTGTTCCTGCAGATTCAGCAAGACCTCTGCCAGCAGTGTAATGAGTGTAAAATCTCGCGGGTGTGTCCCTCGAATGCCATCAGACGAGTGTCGTATGAAGAAGCTTATCAACTGAAAGACCATGCGTAGAAAACTTTCATTAGCAGTCACGTCGCTGGCCAGTCTGCGAGCGACGGGCGAGGCCCGGTTTCCCAAGCCCGACTTCACCTCTGGCTACCAGTATCCCGACATTGAGCATGGTGTGCCGCTGGAGTGGCTGTGGAATGTGGTGGACATCGTGCTGCTCATTGCCCTGATGGGCGTTGTGGCGTGGGCAGCCTACCGTCGCAGGAGCCGTGGGGTCATCCTGGGCGTGTCGGTGGTGTCGGTAGCCTACTTCGGCTTTTTCCGTAGCGGCTGTGTATGCAGTGTAGGCAGCATCCAGAATGTGGTGCTGGCGCTGACCGACTCCTCCTACCATCTTCCCTGGTATGTGCTGTGCATTTTCATTCTTCCGCTGCTGGCGGCCCTGCTGTTTGGAAGAGTGTTTTGTGCGGGCGTGTGTCCTCTAGGTGCGCTTCAGGAGCTGGTCAACGTGAAGCATTTCCGCCTGACGCGAGCGGTGTCTGCCGCCCTGTCTGTCATCCCGTGGATCTACCTGGCCTTCGCCATCCTCTACGCAGCCACCCGCAGCCAGTTTCTCATCTGTCGTTTCGACCCCTTCGTGGGCATCTTCCGCTTGGGTGGCGACCTTGGCATGGTGATCTTTGGCGTGTCGCTGCTGCTGCTCTCCGTATTCGTCGGTCGCCCCTTCTGTCAGTTCCTCTGCCCTTACGGTGCCCTGCTTTCGGTGTTCAGTTCTTTCTCTTGGAAGAAACCTGCCGTCACCTCCAAGACGTGCATCAATTGTGCACTGTGCATCAAGTCCTGTCCTACGGATGCCATCCGTTCACCGCAGACCAGCAAAGCCAGCGAGTCGAGGTCGGCAGGTGTCAGACGGGTCATCCTCTTTGCCGTGTTGCTACCGGTCTTCACGCTGGGTGGCGCCCTGCTTATAGGCGGACAGAGCGATGCACTTAGCAGCGCACACAAAAGTGTATACCTTTACGAGCTTATTCAGGAGCAGCAAGCTAACCCCGAAATGGAGATGCCCTTGGAGGTGGAGACCTTCCATGCGCTGGGAGGCGACATCGCTGCGCTGGAGGCTGAGGTTACGGAGGTGCGGCACCAATATGCTGTCTACGCCCATCTGGCTGGTGCCCTGATAGGCTTTGTGATAGGTCTCAAACTGCTTCGACTCTCTGTCAAGCGTTCCCGAAAGACCTACGAGATAGATACTGCCCGATGCACGATGTGTGGCAGGTGCTTTAGTTATTGTCCTCAAAACATAGTCAAAAAAAGAGATGAGAAAGCTTTATAGAAATGTGGCCATCGTGACCGCCATTTTCATGTTGGTGCTGACGGTGATGCTGGGAGTCAGCTATTATCAGATGCAGCAGGTGTCGCCCCTGGAGTCGGAGGTGGTGCAGACGCTGAAGGAGTTGAACGAGACGGGCTCCCTCTCTATGGGGGAGGACGGAGGAGCGGGTCAGGCCTTGCAGCAGCAGGTGCGCGAGCTAGACCTCCTTTCCCGCAAGGCTTATTTTGTGAAGGAGGGGCAGTTGAAGCTGGGCCTTTTCATCCTGCTGGCTATGGCTGGCGTGCTGGTGGTCAGTCTGAACTGCTATTATCGCGGAACGAAGTCACTTCCCGACAAGCAGCTCGATCCTATCGATGAATGGATGAACAAAAGCCGTTCGCGCCGTTACATCACTTGGGCCTCGGCAGGAGCTGCCGCTGTGGTGCTGGCTATGGTTGGCCTTCAGCATGCTGGCCTGACGGGGAAAACGCCGGGGGCGGGGGCTGAAGCCTCGGTGGCACCGCAGCAGACGGGACAGGACACAAAAGACGGAGACTCCCTCTTAGCTGCTGTCGGCACGCTGGGAGCGAACACTGATTCGTTGTTGGCACAGGCCGACACGCTGAGTACAGATGCTGCCGCCTTGTTGGCAGCTGCCGATTCGGCGGCAACAGCAGAAACAGCAGACAGCCTGCCGATACCTAAAATCACGTCGAACGCCTTCCGGGGCAACAACTCATCGGGCATTTCCTCTGCCCGGGGCATTGCCACCAGCTGGAACCTGAACAGCAAGAAGAACATTCTCTGGCAGTCGGCCATACCGAAGCATGGCTATAACTCGCCGGTCATCAATGGGCTGAACGTGTTCATCACTGGGGCAGACGAACAAGCCCGCGAACTCTATTGCTTCGATGTCTATACGGGCGAACTGAAGTGGAAGGTCGTGGCCGACAATATCCCCGGGTCGCCATCGGCCATGCCGAAAGTCAATGCCGACACGGGGCTGGCCGCCAGTACCGTGGCCACCAACGGCCGTCAGGTGTGCGCCATCTTTGCCACCGGCGACGTCGTCTGTGCCGACATGGAGGGCAAGCGCCTTTGGGCGAAGAATATTGGTCTGCCCGATAATCACTACGGCTATGCTTCGTCGCTGCTGATGTTTGGCAACGAGCTGATTATCCAGTATCAGAACAACACGGGGGCAAGGATTATGGCGCTGAGCACAGCCAATGGCAACCAGATATGGAGCAAGGCGGGCAACGACAAGATAGCATGGAGCTCGCCCATCATCGCCAAGCTGGGAGGAAAATCGGCCTTGGTCGTGATGGGCAATCCTGCCATTGCTGCCTATAATCCCAATAACGGAGAGGAGCTGTGGCGGGTGGACTGCATGACGGGTGAGGTGGGGTCGAGCCCTGCCGCTGCCGACGGTGTGGTCTACGGCGCCAGCGAATACTCCAAATGTATCGCCATCGACGGGGCCACGGGAGAGACGCTCTGGGAGGCTTCCGACTATCTGCCCGAGTGCTCGAGCTTGTGTGCCACGAAGAGCCTGGTGTTCTGTGCTACGAGCTACGGCATGGTGTGTGCCTACGATGCAAAGACGGGAGAGCTGGTAAAGGAGCATGACCTGACCACTCCGTTCTATTCCTCACCCGTGGTGGCCGACGGCAAGGTGTATCTCTTCAGCAACACCGGCAAGGTGTATATCTTCTCGGCGAGCAACTTCAACCTCGTCAATTCGTTCGAGACAGGAGAGAAGACCTTTGCCACGCCCGCCTTCACGGATGGCATGATGATTGTAAGGACGGACAAGTCGCTTTATTGCGTGAAAAAAGAATGAGGCGGCCAGCGGCCAGCGGCCGGTGGCCTAAATGATAAATGATGCGGCCTGCGGCCTAAATGATAAATGATAAATGAGAAATGATGCGGCCGGAGCCCTAAATGAGAAATGAGAAATGAAAAATGATAATATGAAGCAGCGTACTTACGCCCTTATCGACAGGGTCGGCACCACGCGCGACAAGGTCATCCCGCTGCTACAGGCCATTCAGCAGGAGTTCAACTATCTGCCTGCCGAAGCGCTGGACTGTGTGTATGAACGGACTGACATCGACCGTGCCCAACTGTTGAGCGTGGCCACCTTCTATTCGCAGTTCCGCATGACACCCTACGGACAGCATGTCATTAAGGTGTGCATCGGCACGGCGTGCCATGTGAAGGGTGCAAGCCGCGTGTATGATGCGCTGGTGCGTGAGCTGAAACTGCCAGAGGGGGCAGTCACCACTGCCGACGGCAGGTATTCCATTGAGAAAGTGGCATGCCTGGGCTGTTGTGCGCTGGCTCCTGTTGTGCAGATAGACGACAAGATTTTCGGACATGTGCAGCCGGGGAAGGTACGCGAGATGCTCGACGAGTTTGAGCGGATGGAGGCTGCCGACTCTCAACACGCTACGCTCGATGCTCAGCTCGACATCCAGGGCGAGGTGCGTCTGGGAATGGAGAACTGTTGTCAGGCCAGTGGCACGGCAGCGGTCTTTACTGCTGTGAGGGAGGCCAGCCGTGAGCTGGGCATCCAAGTGCGCCTCAAACCCATCTCCTGTGTGGGAGCCTGCAACCAGGTGCCGCTCATCGACGTGGTGACGGGTGAGGGAGAGATGTTCCGCTATCCGAACATCCGTCCGGAAGAGGTGAAAGAGATCCTCCTGCATCATTTCAAGCCTGCCAGCAAGCTGAGACGGCTCCGCAATGCAGTGCTCAACCAGATAGACATGTTTCATACAGACCAGACGTGGAACAACAGCCTGTGGACACCCGAGGAGGTGAGGACGCAGAAAGTGAATACATTCCTCGAGGGACAGTATCGTATATCCACGGAGGGCTACGGCCGTCTTCATCCGCTGGACATAGAGGAATATATCTCCTCAGGTGGATTTGAAGCGTTGAAGAAGGCGCTCACCACCATGTCGGGAAAAGACATCATCGACGAGGTGCTACGGAGTGGTCTTCGTGGACGAGGAGGCGGAGGATTTCCTACCGGCAGAAAATGGCAGTTGGTGGCCGATGCTGTTGGGGGGAAGTATGTGATTTGCAATGGTGACGAGGGCGACCCGGGGGCTTTCATGGACCGCATCCTGCTGGAGTCCTATCCGCTACGTGTGATTGAAGGGCTTACGATTGCTGCATGGGCGGTGGGTGCCAGGGAGGGCATCTTCTACATCCGTGCGGAATATCCACAGGCTGTCATCCGTGTGCGCAAGGCACTCGACCTGTGCCGACGGCGCGGACTGCTGGGCGAGCGCATTCTGGATACAGACTTCTCGTTTGACATCCGGGTGTTTGAGGGTGCCGGTGCTTTTGTGTGTGGCGAGGAGACGGCGCTCATTGCCTCGATCGAAGGTAAGCGCGGCTTCCCCCATCTGCGTCCGCCTTATCCTGCTCAGAGGGGCTTGTTTGGAAAGCCTACGTTGATAAATAATGTAGAGACGCTCAGCCAGATTCCCTATATCATCCGTCATGGTGCTGCAGCATACAGGGAGGTGGGCACGAAGGGCAGTCCCGGCACGAAGGTGTTTGCGCTCGCTGGCAGGGTGAACCACGGTGGACTGATTGAGGTGCCGATGGGCACTACGCTGCGCGACATTGTTGAGAAGATTGGCGGTGGCGTAGAAGCGAGGATGACAGGTGCGAAGGCAGAAATGAAAGCCGAGGCGCTGAAGGCCGTACAGACAGGCGGTCCATCGGGCGGCTGCATCCCCGCTGAACGTTGCGATGCAGAGGTGGATTTCGACGGTCTCAACAAAATGGGTGCCATCATGGGCTCCGGCGGCCTGGTGGTTCTGGGCGAGTCGAGCTGTATGGTGGATGTGGCGCGTTATTTCCTTCAGTTCACCGCCCAGGAGTCGTGCGGCAAATGCGTGTTCTGCAGGATTGGCACCCGCCGGATGCTGGAGATTCTCGACAGGCTGACGACAGGCAGCGGCACTATGGAGGACATCGACCGTCTGGAGCAGTTGGCGAAGAGCATCAAGGCGGCGGCCCTCTGTGGCCTGGGCAGGACGGCTCCCAACCCGGTGCTCTCCACGCTGCGCTATTTCCGGAAGGAATACGAGGAGCATGTGCAGGGCGTCTGCCGGGCGGGCGTGTGCAAGCAGATGGTGAAACTGACGATTACCGACGACTGTGTGGGCTGCACGAAGTGTGCGCGCAGCTGCCCGTCGGAGGCTATTGCCTATACGCCCTACGAGCAGCACCGCATCGACGTGGAGCGTTGCACACAGTGCGGGCTATGTGTGGAGGTGTGCGATTATCATGCAATCATAAGTGTAAGAAGCGATGAAGATTAAAGTCAATGGCAACGAGGTGGAGGTGACGGGGCAGCATGTGCTGATAGAGGAGCTGCGCGAGCGAGGGGTTCAGATACCATCGCTGTGCTACGCCTCCGAAGCCGAGCATCAGGCATCGTGCATGGTGTGTATGGTGAAGGATGTGAGGAACGGTCAGATGATTCCGAGTTGCAGCACCTTCCCTCAGGAGGGTATGGAGATAGAGACGGAATGCGAGGAGGTGGTGGAGCTCAGGAGAATGGCCATTGAGCTGCTGCTGAGCGACCACGGCGCACGCTGTGGCGGATGCGAGGGCAGGGATAAATGCAGGCTGAGGGAGCTGTCGGTGCAGATGAAGGCGAAGTGGACGCGTTTTGGCCCAATGGCTCCCGAGGAAAGGCTACGGGTAGGCGAGCTTCGCTCGGGAATAAGGAAAGAGCAGATACACGTCACGGGACAGATGTATTTCGAGCCTGCGAAGTGCATCCGCTGCGGTTTGTGTGTGTATAACGCTCAAAATGGTTTCACGTTTATGTATCGGGGATATGACATGCAAGTGGTCATCCCTGAGGAGAATAAAAAGAACGTAGATGAAAAGCTGGCTGACTTATGTCCCACTGGTGCTCTGTTTGTGCGCGGGTTGCGCCGTGACGAGTGATTCTCGAGAGGGCAACCTGAGTAGGGACTGGACTATCTTTCGCGGAACGCCGTCGCTGAGCGGCTATACTGAGTGTGATATTCCTGCATCGCCCCGGCTGCTGTGGAGCAGGACGGTACAGTCGCGCACAGTGGCTGCGCCCATCGTCGGCGACGGATGGGTCTACACCCTCGACCGCAAGGGTCGGCTGCGCCGGTTCTCGCCAGAGGGTGACTCGCTGCTGGTATATGATTTCCAGACGGCCATCGAGGCATCGTTTATGGTCGTTGACTCCATGTTGTATGTGGGCAGGATGGACGGCTATGTCGATGCTTTCTCACTGGACGGGCAGCAGGTGGCGTGGGACTTTGAGACGCTGGGGCAAATCTCCGGCTCGCCTAATTTGGTAGGCGACCAACTGCTGGTGGGCAGCTACGACGGAAGTATGTATACGCTCGACAGCAAGACGGGCCGCAAGACGGGCCAGTTTGAGACGGGCTACTACATCAACGGCACGGCGGCCGTGTGGCAGCACTACATGGTGTTCGGCGGCTGCGACAGCTGGGTTCGGGTGGTCGACGTGGCTACGGGCATACAGACGGACTCGCTAGAGCTGGACAGCTATGTGCCGGCCTCGCCAGCCATCCTCGACGGGGTGGCCTGCGCCTGCGACTACAATGGGAACGTCTATGAGATGACGCTCGACAAAGGGAAGATAGCGAGCCACAGGAAACTGCTGGCCGTATCGGCAGACTACGAAGAGCAGGACGGCGGTGTGGTGTCGATGCCGACGCTCACCCGCACGGAGGTGTATGTGCTGTCGGGCGAACGCTATATCAGCTGCATCAATCGGACTTCGGGCAGGGTGCGCTGGAAGACATTGCTGCGGGGCATGACGGGCGAGTGCTCACCCCTGGTGGCGCAGGACAAGGTGCTCGTATGTACGAAGGACGGACATGTGTCGATACTAGACGGCGAGGACGGCAACGAGCTGTGGCACTATGAGGCGGGTGAACAGATCATCGCCTCGCCAGCCATCGTCGGCGACCGCTTCTATGTATTGACCAGCAGAGGAACATTGCTGTGCTTTGGTGAAGGGTGAATGGTGAAGGGTGAAAGGCTACGGGTAGGCGAGCTCCGCTCGGGAATTGGGTGAAAAGTGAAAAGGAAATGATGATAGAACTTGAGAATATAACGAAACGATTTGCTGACGGACAGCGGCAGCTGACTGTGCTCGACGGTCTCTCGCTACGGGTGGAGGAGGGCGAGTTCATTGCCGTCACCGGTGAGTCGGGGGCAGGGAAGACCACGCTGCTGAACATCCTCGGGACATTGGTTGCGGCCGACGAGGGCCGATACCTCTTGAGGGGAAAAAGGCTACGGGTAGGCGTGTCAGCGGGAATGATGGAACGTATCTGCTACATACGCAATAAGGAGATAGGCTTTGTCTATCAGGACCATCGGCTGCTGCCGCAATTCACGGTCTGGCAGAATGTCTTGCTGCCGACGCTCGCCACCAAGCCGGAACCGACGGCGGAAGAGGAACAGCACGCCATGGAGCTGCTAGAGCTGACGGGCATCGCTGAGCTGAAAGACAGACTGGTGACACCACTATCGGGGGGCGAACAGACACGGGTGGCCATCTGCAGGGCACTCGTCAACCAGCCCGCCATCCTGCTGGCCGATGAGCCTACAGGACAGCTGGATGCCGCGAATGCGCAGACCATTGCCGCGCTTTTCCAACAGGTGAACACGCAGCTGCATACAACTATTATAATGGCCACCCATTCCACTGAGATGGCGAAGGCGGCGCAGAAGACGTTCCGCCTGGCCAATGGAAAGCTGGAAAAAACGGAAATATTGAAGCATTGAAGAAGAAACTCATCACACAAAGCCGGAAGCACTACCGACGGTTTTACCGGTTGGCGGGTTTTGCTGTCATTCTGATGACAGCAGTGCTGACGGGTAGCCTGTTGTTAGGCGACTCCGTGCGTGGAACACTGGTGAAGCGGGTTGGCGAACGGTTGGGCAAGACCGAGACCATCATCACCAGCGGTACGGGGTTCATGAGCGACAGGCTGATGCAGCAGCCTTTGCTAAAGAATGCACGGGGCTATCTGCTGGTGGACGGCTTTGTGTCAGTGGGGGAGAAATTGCTGCCTGTCTATGTGTGGGGCACAGACGACGAAAGGCTACGGGTAGGCGAGCTTAGCTCGGGAATGGGGCTACGGGTAGGCGAGGTTCTGGTCAACGAGCCGCTTCGTGCTAAGCTGGGCGACGAGGATCATTTGGTGGTGCATCTCCCCTCGCACAACTTAGTCCCCTCGGGCAGCCTCTTCGTGACCAAGAGCTATGCCACCCAGATGCGTGTGCATGTGGCTGGCGTTAAGAGCGTGGAAGATGGCGGCAACCTGCTGCTGAGGAATGAGCAAACCTTGCCGTTGAACATATTCGTGGACCGACAGGATCTGGCAGAAAAGATGGAGTTGGAGGGCAAAATCAACGTGGTGCTCTCCGAGGACATAATCAGCGAAGAACAGCTGGCAGAAAGCTGGACACCGGAGTTGTCGGGCATCCACCTGACGGACTCCAGTCCCCTTGATGCGCCTACCCGTAGTCTTTGCCTGACGAGCGACGGCATCTTCATACCTAATGACATCGTAAAGAAACTTTCGCCAAACTCAATGGCGCAGGCCGATTCTATTCCCCTCACCCCTCCCCCTTCACTCTATTTCTCCTATCTCGTCAACGATATAGCACACGGGCGAGACACCATCCCTTACTCTTTTGTGACAGCCGTCAGCGAGTGGCAAGGCGAACCGCTCGGTGGTCAGGATATGGTTCTTTCTGATTATGCTGCCAGGCGTCTGCACGTCGTGGAGGGCGACGTTGTGACGATGAGCTATTATGTGGCGAAAGACTTGAAGAACCTTGAGACTCGAGAACGGACATTCAGGGTGAAGCGCATCGTGCCGCTCACCGATTTCATGCGCGACAGTCTTCTGACAGCGGAATTCCCCGGACTGAGCCACGTGGAGCGATGTGCCGACTGGGACAGCGACCTGCCTATCAAGATGGAACGCGTGACGAAGGAGGACGAAGATTTCTGGTATGCCTATCGTCAGACGCCCAAGGCTGTCGTCAGCTACGAGGCGGTCGGTGCTGACTGGAGCAATGCTTTCGGCAGTGCGACAGCCTTGCGCTTCACGTCGCGTCCTGAGGTCAGCCTGAGTCCTCAGGATGCCGGTGTGCAGCTGGTTCATCCCCGTGCGCAGGGCTTGCAGGGGGCGACGGGTGGCGTGGACTTTGCGGGCCTGTTCCTCGCCTTAGGCTTCTTCATCATGCTGGCTGCCGTTCTGCTGATGAAGAATCCGTTGATGGAGATGTTTATCCGGCGCCGAGACGAGACAGCCCTCTATCGGCAGCTGGGCTTCGCCGACACGACGATATTCAGAAGCCTCTACCGTGAAGCTTTCACCTCGATGCTCTGCGCCTCGCCATGGGGCATCGTAGCTGGGCTGGTCTATTCGGGTCTGACGCTTTGGCTTCTCGGCAACGTCTGGAGCGGGGCCACGCATACTGAGGGCTTTGCCCTGCACCTGCGGCCGCTGACGCTCATCGTAGGGTGGGTAGCCGGCATGCTCATTTGTGCCGTCACCTTGTTTCTCGTGCTATGGAGCCTTTTCCGCATTCCCGAGCAAAGCTCGCCTACCCGTAGCATCACCCTATTCCCGCTGAAGCGCCTACCCGTAGCCTTATTCCCGAGCATAGCTCGCCTACCCGTAGCCTTTTACCGTTCAGCGTTTTTCGTTATGTTTCTGATGCTGACGGTCGTGCTGATTGTGGTGAACTTCGTCTTCCTCCACAGCATGGTGCTGTTCATCGTCTGCGGACTATTGTGGATGCTCGCCTGGGGGCTGTTCCTCCGTCTTTACATCTTGCGCCAGGAGTCTGGGGAGATAAGCCGCAGGCAAATGGTATGGCAGTCAGTCCGTGCCTCACTGAAGCAGCACCTGTTGGCTTATTGGGCACTTGCGCTGGGCGTCTTCACCGTGTTTGCCGTGGGGCTGAACCGTCCGGATTTCAGTCAGGCTACGGAAGCTACTGGAGACTATCAGTACTATGTGGATAGCCGCGTGCCCATAGCATACGACCTGAACAATCCTGCAGTACGGCAAAAGCTGTCGCTGGAGTCATTGCCCGACAGCACCCTGTTCCTCGGTTTTCTGCGCCATACTCAGGATGAGGCCAGCTGTCTTAACCTCAACCAGGTCAGCACGCCGACTGTCCTTGGCGTCGACCTCAAACAGATGGAGCCTTTCGGCCTCTCGCCCCTCGCCCCTCACCCTATTCCCGCTGAAGCGCCTACCCGTAGCCTTTCACCCTTCGCCCCTCACCTCTACATCGACCAGGAATCGCTCACATGGAGCCTGAAGAAATCGGTGGGTGATACGCTCTACTATCAGAACGGCCGGGGAGAGCGCGTCCCGGTGCTGATTGCCGGCACCTATCCCACAGGAGTCTTCCATGGCAACGCCATCATGTCGGCGGAGGACTTCCGCCGCCTTTGGCCGAAGGAATCTGGCGTGGAGGTGCTGCTGATGAAGTCCTCCCGTCCCGAAGAGGCCGCTGAGCTCCTCTCTATGGCGATGAACGAGTACGGCCTCAACGTCCAGACCGTGGAGGAACGCATCCGGATGTTCTTCGAGGTCACTGAAACCTACCTCCTCATCTTCCTGACCTTGGGTGGTCTGGGCCTGCTCTTGGGCATCTTCAGCCTGATGATCATTGTACGCAAGAACCTCACGGCGCAGGCTGATACCATCCGGCAGTACCGTGCGATGGGCTTCAGCGACACTCTGATAGAAGACCTTCTCCTCCGTGAGAACCTCCTCGTGCCGCTCTTTGCCCTAGCTGTCGGCGCCACTGGCTCGGTCATCAGCATCAGCGCCAATATCGGCGGCGCCGGCCTGTCTGCGCTGCTTTTCGCCGCCCTCGCCCTCGCCGCCCTGGCTGCGGCCCTCGTCGTCGGCATCCGCATCATCGTCAAACAATACATCATCAATACAGAAACGATATGAAACAGATTCTCATTACTCTCTTAGCGTTCACTGCTGTCGGCCTCCACGCCCAGCACGTCGACTTTCGTGGTGTCAACCACTGCGGCATCTATTCCAACGAGAAGAACCTCCTGAAGGAATGGCCCGAAGGCGGTCCCCAGAAACTTTGGGTCGTCAACGATGCCGGCAAGGGCAACTCCAGTGCCTTAGTCAGCGATGGGTTCATCTACACCGCCGGCCTCACCGAGGACGAACAGCAGGAACAGCTGACCTGCTTCAAGCTCGACGGCACGAAGGTCTGGCAAGTGACCTACGGCCACGCATGGACGAAGTCGTTCCAGGAGACCCGTTCCACGCCCGTCGTCGACGGCGACCGCCTCTACATGGTGAGTAACATGGGTGAGCTGGTCTGCCTGAACCGCGCCGACGGAAAGATACTGTGGACTGTCGACTACTGGAAGAAGTACAACATCACACCCAATGACCAGGGCATCTGCGAGCATCCGCTCATCGACGGCAACAAGGTCATTGTCACCACCTGCGGCAAGGACATCTGCATGGCGGCTTTCAACAAGCTGACGGGTGAGGTTGTCTGGGAGACCAAAGGCTTCGGCGATCCTGCCACCTATTTCACCTCGCGCATCATCGAGTGGAACGGTCATCGACAGGTCATCAGCGGCACGGAGATGCACATATTCGGCATAGACCCCGAAACGGGCAAGATGCTTTGGAACGACAGTCAATGGACGGCCGATCCTGCCGCCAAGAAATGGTTGTACGCCATGATCAACAGCCCCATCTTCTACAAGGGAAAGCTCTTGGTCAGCCTGGGCGACGGCCATGGCTGCACCATGTACCAGATGGCCGATGACCTCAGTGGTGTTACGCTGCTCTGGAAGAACAAGGAGTTGGATTTCTACATGGGCGGAATGATTGAGGTGAACGGCGTAGCCTATGGCAGCACGGGCGACAAGCACAAATGGGCTGCCCTTGACATAGAGACGGGGCGTGTGCGATACCACCAGCCGTGGGCTGGCGGCAAGGGCCGCGGCGCACTCATCATGGCCGACGGCATGTTCTACATGTTCGACGAGCGTCGCGGCACTATGGGCTTGGCCCGCATCAATCCCGATCGGCTAGATGTAGTCAGCGAGTTCCGCGTCACTGACGGTTCCGGCGCCTGCTTCTCCCATCCCACCATTTTCGACGGCGTCCTGTATGTCCGCCACGGCACCGCACTCATTGCTTATAATATTAAGAAACAGTAATAATCACCAATTTTAAAATGTTAAGCGTATGAAAAAGAAGTTTTTTACAGTACTCCTCAGCGCATTCGTCTGCACGGGAGCGTTCGCACAGGTCACGCCCTACGGCTGGCGAGGCCCGGAACACAATGGTAGTTACCCCGATAAGGGGTTGTTGAAACAATGGCCTGAGGCTGGTCCCGAGCTGGTGTTCGAGACCGAAGATGCCGGCAAGGGCTACTCCTCACCGCTCGTCGTGGGCGACAGAGTCTACCTCACCGGCCTGAACGAAGACGGCACGCAGGAGGTCTTCCAATGCTACGACCTGAAGGGCAAGAAGCAGTACACCGTCGAATACGGCAGCCCCTGGAAGCAGTCCTATCCCGAGACCCGCACCACGCCCGCCATTGTCGACGGCAAGGCATACGTCATCAGCGGCATGGCCGAGATTGTCTGTATCGACATCAAGACCGGAAAAATCCTCTGGAAGGTCGACGGCGGCACGAAGTACCAGCGCCAGACGGGCATGTGGGGCACGGCAGAGTGCCCGCTGGTCTACGACGACAAGGTCATCTACACCCCTTGCGGCCAGCAGACCACGATGGTGGCACTGAACCGCAACACCGGCGAGGAAATCTGGAAGACGCGCGCCATCGGCGAGAAGTCGGGCTACGTCTCTCCCATCATGATTGAGTACAAGGGCAAGCGCCAGATTGTAGGCTCCACCTGCCAGACCGTCGTGGGCGTCAATCCCGACAATGGCGAGATTGAGTGGACATTCGATGACTGGGGGCCCCGCCACTCCGGCGGCGGAGGTGGCCGGGGCCGCGACAACATCGCCCCCAACTCGGCCCTCTACAAGGATGGCAAGATTTTCTTCTGCCACGGCTACGACATCAATGGCTTCCAGCTCCAGCTGGCCGACAACCTGAAGAGCGTCACCTGCACCTGGCGCACCGAGACCCTCGACACCCACCACGGCGGCTATGTGCTGGTCAACGGCAAAATCTACGGCTCCAACTGGATCAACAACAACGACGGCGCCTGGTGCTGCGTCGACTGGAACACTGGTAAGACCGACTATGAGACAAAGTGGACGGGCGGCGCCGGCAAGGGTTCCATCATCACTGCCGACAACAAGCTCTTCATCTACGACGAGCGCCGCGGCTTCGTAGGTCTGGTCAATCCCACGCCCGAGAAATTCGACGTCGTCAGCAAGTTCCGCGTTGCCAAGGGCAGCGGCCCCTACTGGGCACACATGCACATCAACAACGGTATCCTCTACCTCCGCCACGGCGAGTACTTCGCAGCCTACAAGATTAAGTAGTCCGCAGATTAACCCCTATAGCGAAGCGGCGCATCCGATTGGGTGCGCCGCTTTTTCAGTACTTGAGTCCACTTCAAAAAGGGCAACTGCTATATTATTGCCTTAACCCGGATTGCATTTGAATAAACATTAAAGGTTAAATAATGTTGTAGAAAGGTGCCTTTTGGATGTGTTTTTGCGGTTATGGCTTTCTGATTTGGCTAAAGTTTGCTAAAATCT
>JAEEGL013519299.1_pt1 | contig 26486 bp, 40 predicted proteins | sample 9134231 | NCBI WGS metagenome assembly JAEEGL01 (sample SAMN16246548, study PRJNA631951) | gut metagenome | biome: gut microbiome; feature: rumen; material: fiber-attached | host: Bos | place: Iran: Karaj | collected 2018-10 | reverse complement strand
TGAGCTGCCAATATACAGTGATTTTGATGCTATTATGGTTGACTATTACACCTGCCGTGAGCGCATTAAACAGATTGAGATTACTGCCGATAGCTTTGGTGGTAACTTCTACTTAGAAGCTTCTACTCTGTTCCGTGGCACTAATGGTGTTGACTATCCTGCAGAATTCATCATTCCTAACTGCCGTATCCAGTCTAACTTCACCTTTAATATGGCTTCCACTGGTGATCCTTCTACCTTCACCTTTACCCTTGATGCTTTCCCTGATTATACTCGTTGGGACAAGACCAAGAAGGTTCTTGCTGCTATCCAGGTTATCGAAGATGCTGGTGCTGGTGTTGGTGGTTCTGATTATCACCGTGGTAGTACCAATGCCCAGGATGGTGCTTTCGACTCCAAGGCTGATAGCATGATTCATGAAGATGACCACGAATATGATGGTGTATCTTATGATGCTGCCAATATTACTTACAGAGGTAAGAAATAATTAATGTTTATTAGACATCGTTCTAATGCATACAAAAAGCCAGTCAAAAAAGAGGCTGTTCCACAAGAGCAGCCTCTTGATGTGGCTGAAGTAGCCGCTCAAAAAGTTGAAGAAGTTATGAATATGGTGCCTGTAAGCATTGCTGTTGAAGAGGCTGAAGCCTTTTTAAACGAGGATGCTTGTGAGGAATGTGCGGTCGCGCCGGTGGAGCCGATCGGCGAAGCCGAACCCGCGCAAGACCTTGATGATGAGGTTTCTTCCCCAGAAGACGGGGATATAACTGAATAATTTTTAGGGGAAGGACTTTTTGTCCTTCCCCATTTTTTTATTTCTGCGGGAAGGGAGGGTAATAAATGGCAAAAGATTTATATTCTTATTATATTCATTTCTTACGGAAAGATTATATGAATCGTAGAATTGCCGCTTTAAAATTAACTACATAGTAGCATGATAGTTTAACTTTACAGGCCGCAATTCAAGAACAAAGAGATTATTTAAAAAATTCGGTAAGGGCCGCGATTACTTTGTCAGATAAAAATAAAAATCTATATAAGTAGCTGGGAGAAATTTATACTTATTTATAGTATAATTATAATAAGTCAGAAGCATTAAATGCCTATGGAATAGATGATGATACTGTAGAAACTATTCGTGATGAATTTGTAAATTATTTAGCAGAATAGCCTTATGTAATGAATATGCCAGATTTAAGCAAGGGTGAAAAGATTGATTTAGGACATGCAACAAAGTTATTTTTAGATAAAAATTCTAAATCATCAAACACTATTTATTATTCTAAATTAAAATTTTATAAGCAAAGAATTGAATCTTTAATAAAAAATTTATCAATTCATACGAATAATATTAGTGCAGCATAGGGATATGTGGCTGAGTTAAGCGATTTAAGTATTGAGCTAGATAATTTAATTAGTTCACTTAATGTTAATGAGCAAAATAATAAATAGGCGTTATTATCAAAAAATGATAAAAATATACTAAATCATATTTTAAATACATATAGTCAAATTGCTAAAAAAGTAAGTGGCGTTAGTACAAATTGGGGAGATGCCGCAGAGTTATTTTATGCTTTTGGATTTGCTACGATAGGATAGAACATGATTGTTGATGAAACTAAAAAATTATTAAAAAATTTGGTTGGACCAGGTAAACAAGGTAAATCTGTATAGTGGACTGGCTCCCAAAAAACAAATCCATATTCAATGTTATAGCTTTCCGGAATTATGTTTGATTATGATTAGATAGAAAAAGATATGAACGATTAGAATACAAATTTTAATTCTGTTAGTACTAATATTTAGTTAAAACCAAATAATTCTGTTGTTATTGATATGAAAAGTGATAGTAAAGCTACGGCTGATTTTATAGGAACAATTAACGGAGAAGATATTGGAGTTAGTGTAAAAAATTATACTGCTCAATTTGGTGGAAAATATGGAGTTACTGTATTAAGTGGTACTAATTTTTTAAACCTGTTTAGTGAATTTAATTTACATTTATAGGGACATGCTGCAAATCTTATGTCCGTTTTACATAAACGTTTTCCTAGTAATAAAGACCCTAATCCACAAGAAGCAGGTCATTTAAAATCTTATAGAGAAGACTTAAGAAAAATTGCAATTTTAACTGGGGCAATTAGAGGTTTAACTGGTGTAAAACAAGGTATGCTAAAATCTTCTATTAGAGAATCTTATGCGGCACAAATTTTAATTGTTAATGCGGTTGAATAGAAAAAAGTATATGTATTTAATACCGCTGATATAGTTGATGCTTTATTGGATTTAAACTATAAAGGAATTGCTACCTATATAGAAGATAAGGGTTATCCAACTTCATATTACCCAAATGAATATGAAGGTGAAATAGGCAATAAAAATTTTAATGATGCTATTATTCGTAGTTCTAAATTTTTTGGATGGGCAAGAAAACAAAATGGAATAGAATTTCATTTGAAAAAAAGTTTTATGCAACGGATAATGTCAAAATATTATTGACTTCTTAAAAAAAATATGATATAATATAATAAAAGAGTAAAAGGAGGCCTAAAATGGCGAAACTTGCATTTTCAAAACTTGGGTTAAAGGTTAATGACACTGTTAATCCTTTAATGTTTGGTGAAAATAATATTGAGGTAAAAATGTATTTACCTCTTGAAGATAAAATTACATTAGTTCAAACAATTTTAAATAATACAGTTGATGATAATGGTTATTATAATCCAATTCAGTTGGAAGTTAACAAAGTAATTGAAGTGACGGCGGCCTATACCAATCTTTCATTTACAGAGAAGCAGCGCGAGAATATTTATAAATTATATGACCAGCTTGTTTCATCTGGCTTTTGGGGTGCATTAAGTGCTTCAATCCCTCGCAGTGAAATGAGTTATATTAACGGTAAGATTGAAACTTTAATTGATAATATTTATAAATATCGTAATAGTGCAGCCGGGGTTTTAGAAAATCTTAATGTTGATTATGAAAAGCTTGGGGCCGAGGCTGCTGATATTGAAAACCAATTAAGCAATAAAGAAAATTTGAAATTGGTGCGTGATGTTCTTACCAAGATGGGCTAATTTCAATAATAATAAGCGATATTTTTTCAATTTTTATTGAAAGAATAAACGGAGAAAATAAGCGGATTAGGGATTCTTTCCTTAATCCGCTTTTTTCTGTATGTGGAGAAAAAGGTATGGTAGCTATTACGAAAGAAGAATTTCTTAATAGATTTTAGAATAAATTCCCGGAAGAGAATATTGAAATATTAGAATATACTGCGGTATCTCGTCCGGTTCGTATAAAATGTAAATGGTGCGGTAAGATACATTATTATGGCACCGGCGATTAGTTATTGGCAAGCTTTAGATGCTGCCAAGACGCAAGAAAAAAATTACAAAATAAAATAGAGGGCTTATATTCTGGTAATGAAGAATATGAGTTGATTGGTTGGAAAGACCAAAAGCACGCAATAATTTTGCATAAAGTGTGCGCGCGGCGCGCTGTACGTTCAATGGCGTCGTGCTTGAATGAGCCATATAAGTGCTTATATTGCAATTCACAATGAGAGAGGAGAATACCTCTCATACTTTTCTATGGGAGAGAAAGGAGTTTATAAATGGCTGGAAATAAAGCAAACCTTTAGGTTGGATTAAGTTTTAGTGCCAATACTGAATAGGCTAGAAGAGAAATCCAAAATTTATAGAAAGAATTTAATAAATTAGCCACTTCTACTAATTTACAGTCTAAAGAATTTGGATTAGGAGAAGCGAGTAAAGCGGCAGCTGAATTGGCGGCAAATTTATAGATGGCTACAAATGTTGAAACGGGTAAATTGGATTTAACTAAATTTCAACAAGGATTGAATTAGAGTGGAAAATCTATAGACCAATATGGTAGGATTCTTAGAAGTTTAGGTCCGGATGGAGAAAAAGCTTTTAATAGTTTAACTAATGCTATTATGCAAGCAGAAGTTCCATTAACAAGAGCTAATAAGTTAATTTCTAATTTATGGACTTCATTTAAACAAACTGCTAAATATCAATTTACTGCCTCTATTTATCGTGGATTAATTAGTGGTCTTCGTAGTGCATATACTTATTCACAAGATTTAAATGAGTCATTAAATAATATTCGTATTGTTACTGGACAAAGTACAGAGCAAATGGCTAAATTTGCCGAACAAGCAAATAAAGCCGCCAGGGCTTTGTCAACAACAACAACTGATTATACAAATGCTGCGTTAATTTACTATCAACAGGGTTTAAATGATAAAGAGGTGGAAGCGCGCACAGATGTTACTATGAAATTAGCAAATGCATCTGGTGTTAGTGCTGAAACGGCATCTCAACAATTAACTGCAATTTGGAATAACTTTGCAAAAGGCTCTGAAAATCTTGAATATTTTGCCGATGTTATGACTGCATTGGGCGCCAGCACAGCATCAAGCACATCAGAAATCGCTGAAGGTCTTGAAAAGTTTGCTGCTATTGGTGAAACAGTAGGTCTTTCTTATGAATATGCGGCATCAGCATTAGCAACTGTAACAGCAACAACTCGTCAAAGCGCAGATGTTGTTGGTACTGCTTTTAAAACATTGTTTGCTCGTATTCAGGATTTGGAAGTTGGTGAAACGCTTGAAGATGGTACAACGCTTGGTAAATATTCTCAAGCTCTTGCTACTGTTGGTGTTAATATTAAAGAGGCTAACGGTGAATTAAAGGCTATGGACCAAATCCTTGAAGAAATGGCTGGGGCATGGAATACCATTTCTAAAGACCAATAGGTTGCATTAGCATAGACTGTTGCTGGTACTCGTCAATATACACAATTAGTTGCTTTGATGGAAAATTGGAGTTTTATGTAGAAGAATTTATAGACTTCTTATAATTCTTCTGGAACACTTCAAAAGTAGCAAGATATTTATGCAGAATCTTGGGAGGCGGCATAGAAAAGAGTAACTGCGGCAGCTCAAGGGATATATAATAGTTTATTAGATGATGAATTTTTTATAAAATTAACTAATGGATTTGGTAATATTCTTTAGTTTTTGGGTGATACAATTAAAGGTATTGGTGGATTAAAATCTGTATTACCTATGACAATTAGTTTATTTACTGGTTTATTTTCAGATAAAATTGCTAATGAAATTGATCGTATAAATTCTAGAATAAGGGATACAATTGGATTAACTCAAAAGCAAGCGTTAAGTTTAAAAACATAGGCTTTAAATGCTCGTGTAGGAGACCTTAGTGTAAAAAATCCGGAAAACGCTGCGGAAATTTCTGGTAATAGTTTAGCAGAATTAAAGAAAAAAGAACAACAAATATAGCAATCTTTATTAGAGTAGTCCAGTAAATTAAATGAATTTGAATTAAAACGTAAACAAATTCAATTAGATTAGATTCATAATCTTGTAAAAGAAGTTGAACTTAATGATGAACGCTTAATGCAAATAAAAAAAGAAACTGATGCATTAGAAGCGTAGAATAATATAATTAAACGTTATACTAGAAAAGATGAAAGACAAGAATTTATAGCGGCAAATAATTATTCTACTACTAAATTAAATGAATATAAACAAGAAGAAACACAATCCAATAAAAATAACTTAAAAGCATAGGCTTAGTTAATTATATCTGATGAACGTTCAACACAAGATATGATTAATAAGGCACAAAAGTTATTGGAATTGGTAGATAAAAATCGTGGTAGTTGGAAAAATGTTGTTAAAACAGTAGATGAATTAAATGAATCGTTAAAACAGGCAAATGTTGAAGTCGAAAAATTAAATGGCGTTCAATTAAATAATTTATGGAAAAAAAGGGATAATCAAGATGTTATTGCTGATACTGCCGTTCGTAATTTTGGCAAAATGCAAGGTTATGGCGAAAATTTAAATGTTAAAGATTTAACCTAGACAAGAGAGTTCCTGAAAGGATTTTTTGAAGATATTAATGTTGATTAGGCTAATTTTAGTGGAGCTAGTGCGGAATTAAAAAAATTAGGTAAAGAAATTATTGACGTTGGTAAAAATTTTGATATTACCAATTTATCAACAGAAGATGCTTATAAACTTTTTGAAAAATTATTACCATTAGTATAGAAATATTCTGAATAGGCATTAAATGATGTTATTACTACAGAAGAAGAATTTGGTAAAAAGACCAATCAAAATACAGAAAATATTAGAACAAATAGAACAGCAACCGCAGAACTTGTTAGAGAACAAGAAAAAATGGGGGCTTCAAGTCAATTTGCCGGATAGAGAGTAGAAGAATTAGGTGATAAAATTAGACAAACTAAAGAATAGACAATTTCTGCTTCTTAGGCAATGGTTAATTTTGCTTCTACAATTACTGGGGTTTGGGGTTCAATTAGTTCTTTAACAAGTGCCGTAAAAACTTTAGGTGATGAAAATGCAACAACCAGTTAGAAAATTGGCGGAATAATTAGTACACTTACTTCAATGACATATACAGGGACACAAGTGGCGAAAACATTAAAATCTTTAAAAGTGCCATTGGAGAATGCTCCTAAAATATTAACAAAATTAGCTACAAAAATTGGTGGAGTGACAACGGCAGCTACTGCGGCTGGTGCAGCTAGTAGTGGAGCTGGCGCGGCTATTGCTGGGACTGGTGCTGCAGCAACTGCAACTACAGCTTCGGTTGGTACTTTAGCCGCTGGTTTAGGTATTTTTGCGGTTATTGCGGCTATAGTTGTTGCTGCTGGTATTGGTATATATAGAGCAATTACTGCGGATGCTAGAGCTGCAGAACAAGCGGCAAAAAAAGCAAAAGAATTAGCAGATGCATATGAAGAATTAAAAACTAAAACACAAGAATTTAATGATACTGTTAATAATTATGAAGAAGCAAAAAAAGGTTTAGAAAAATTAACTGCAGGTACAGAAGAGTATAAACAAAAAGTTGAAGAAGCTAATGAAGCTGCTAAAAAATTATTAGAAGAAAACGAAGAACTTGCTGGGAGTTTTACTTATAATTCTTCAACGGGATTGATAACTATAGCACCAGATTCTTTAAAAGAAGTATAGAATAAAAAAGAACAAGAATTAATTAATGCTCAAATAACATCAATTTATGCTCAAAATCAAGCGAATAATAAAGCTATAATTTCTTAGATAACGGATATTGTTAGGGCAAATAAAACACAATATTCAAACGAACAAGAAAGAAAAGCTCTTGAAAAATTAAATGAATCATTTTAGATTTATGGAGATAAATAGCTAGCTATTGCGAACCTTGAACCAAATTATCAAAAAATTATTTCTGCAATTAATAAAAATGATATTAGTTCTTATTTAACAAAAATTTAGAATAATTAGAATTATAATTTAAATGCTTCTAAAGAAGTTGGTGATCGAGTTTTATCTTTTAATAAAGACTATTTGGAATTAACGCCTCCTAAAAAAGAATTAGTAAGTACTCTTGTTGGTTCTACAATTACAAAAAAAATTAGTGAAAATTCTTCTGGTTATTTATTGAACTTTTTTGATATATTCGGTACAGATCTTTTTAGCGGTAAAGATATAAAAATTGATGCAGCTAATAGAACGTAGTTAGTTATAACTAAAAGAATTAATGATAAATTAAAAGAATTAAATTCTGATGCCACATATAATATATCAGATTTTAATAAAGATTTTATAAGTACGATAGGCAATAAAAGTATTTATAAAGAACAAGGACTTGAAAAAACAACTGCTTATCAATTATTAACAGAGGCTGCAAATAAATTTTATGATAGTTCTGAAGTCTATGAAGAAGCAATAACCAATATAGTTAAAACGGAAGATTTCTTAAAAAATTATTTTCCTACAGCAACAGAAAATAATATTGATACTTTTTTATCTCAATGGGCTGGCGGATAGACTGGAAATTTATCAAATTTTTCAGAACAAGAAATTAATGGTTTATCGTCTTTATTTGAAAGTAATGAATTTAATCAATTAGCAGAACTGTTAGAATGGGAACCAAAAAATTTAAAAAAATCATTAAATTAGCAAATGAATTTACTTCAAGAAGAATTTAATGAAATTGGTTCTAATTTACCAAATAATATAAAAGAAAAACTTTTTGAAGTTGCAAAAAATAGTAGCGGGGAGTTTATTTATTCTTTAATTGACTCCTAGTAGCTTGAAACTTTATTTAGCGATACTTTTGTTACCGGTGGCACAGAAGGCGTTAATAGATTATCTGAATTTTTAAAAGGGCAAAAAGATCCAATCGGTATAATGAATGCGTTAGAAGGTACTGATTGGAAAAATGCTGATATAGATGAATTATATAAAAAATTATCCGAGCTTGGATATAATATTAATTATTCTGTATTTGAAACTTTTGCAAAAGGATTAAAAACTTCTGCTCATGAAGCATATTTGTTAACTGCTTCTTTAGAAGATTTAATTAAAAGTTATAAAGAATTAAAAGATTTGTTAGATAAACTTTCTTATGGTTCAACTATTTCCGATGAAGAATATCAAAAATTAATTAAAAGTAGAGAAGATTTAAAAGATAAGTTTATTTATACTGCGGATGGCTGGATTTATGTTGGAGATTCTGAAGATTTAAATACAGGAAAATCTTTAAATATTAAAGAATTACAAGAACGTAATAAGTAGGGTTAGGCAGACGTCGCTACAGCTAATTCATACGATTTATCAAATAGCAGAAATAATGATTAGAATCTTTTAAATGCCGCAACAGCATTTTCTAACGGCGGAGATATAGGATTTAATGAAACTGCTGCTGCTATGGCTGGTGGTATAAGTCAAGAAGGCCTTGCTGATGCAATAAAAAATTATTTCAATGAAACCGATCAAACCGCTAAAGAATCTGCTCAAAAAATAGTTAAAGCTTATGTTAATGCATTAAATGAATTATAGGGTCTTGGTAAAAAATTTAGTAATGAAAGCACTTTTACCTTAGTATTAAAAGAACAATATAAAACAATAGATGATTTAGAAAAACATTGGAATGAAGTTGTTGAAGCCTTTGGCGAAGATGCGGAAAAATATAAAGCTGCTGGATATGAAGTAGTTCTAACAAATGAATTAGCAAGTAAAGGTATTGATATTAAAGAATATGAAGCATATTATAAATATCTTCAAAGAATAAATCCAGAACTTAGAACTAATATTACATTAGCTAGACAACTTGCCTTAGCTAATTTAAATGTTCAAAAAGGTCTTGAAAATCTTAATGCTAATTATGATTCATATATTGAAGGTTTAACAGAAGCAGTTGGTTCTCCCGAACATGAATAGGCATTAACCGCTATCCGTCAGGATTTAGCTGATATACTTTCTGTTTAGGTAGAAGATTTAAATGGCGTTAATGAAGCTTTTATTGCGGAACATCAAGAATTAATTAAATTGGCCTCAGAAGGTAATGAAGACGCTTTATTACAATTAGAAATATTTGCTGCGCAAGTAATTGGAGAACTTGATGAAGAGACAATGGAAGTTGTTAAACAGCTACAAGAGGCTGTTAATAATACTGAAATTGGCGCGATAGTTCATGTTGATGCTGATGTATCAGGTATTCCTCAAGTTATCAGAGATATGCTTGGCATAGAAACTGATAAAGAAGGAAATATGCGTAGCCAAGGTCGTTGGCCTCAACGAGCAAATCTTCAAACTTTACAAAATAGAGCGGCTGAAAAAAATAAGGGAAGTAATAAAACACTTAAAGAACTTGATGATGAATTAGATAGATACCATTACATTTTAAAGCAATTAAAGAATATTGAATATGAGTTAAACCGAGTCCAAAAGGCAAAAGATAGAGCTTATGGTGCATAGCATTTGACTTATCTTGAACAAGAAACTGAATTGCTTGAACGTCAAGTTCAATTACAAGATTAGTATTTGGCTGAAATCGAAGGTAATCTTGCAAAAGATAAGGGTTTAATTGCTGCCTATGGAGCGACATTTGATTCTAAGGGCAATATTAGCAATTATAATGAATTATTTGCTTCTAATTTTAATAAATATGCCAATGCTGATGATTCCGCTAATTGGGAGCACTTCAAAAAGGCTCTTTCACAATATGAAGAAACTCTTGATTTATGGTTTGAGCAAACTGAAGAAAAGGCAGAATTACTTCGTCAAATTCTTGATAAACGACTTGAAGGTATTCAATACAAGGTTGATGTTAAAATAGCATTAAAAGATCGTGAAATTGCTTTACTTGAACATCAATTAAAACGTCTTGAAGACCCAGCCAGAGACACAGCAGAAGCTATTGCCAATATTGGAAATCAATTTGAAAAAGTTGAAGAAAAAGTAAATGCTGCCAAAAATGGTATTGAAGAAACACTTCGTACAATTCCGGGCATTACAGATGAGATAATTGACGAATATATGAAGGGCGGCGATATTTCAGCGCTTGCCGGCTTACACATAGAATAGGGTCAAATTGATTTACTTGAAAAATATTCTGATTAGCTTTTGGAATTAAGTGATACTTTAAAAGAATTGCAAGATAATGTAAGAGATTAGGTTATTGGAGCATTTGATGCTTGGAATGAAAAAATTGATAACCATATTGCTAAATTTGAGCATCTCAATAATGTTATTTCCAATTATGAAGAAATTATTGGATTGTCTGGTAGAACAAATCTTGGTATCACTGATGAGTTTATGCAATCTATGCGCCAAGAACGTGTTAATAATTTAATGGGAGAATTAGAAACACGAACTGGACACAAAGATAATTTAGCTAAGGCATTGGCACAAGCCCGTGCAAATTATTTAAACGCAGAAACTGAAGCAGAAAAGGAACAATTCCAAAAGGTAATAGATGATTTAGAAAGTAAATTAGAAGATGCTACTGAACAATGGCAAGAAGTTTGGATTGCGGCTTTACAAGCAAATAAGGAAGCTTATGAAGCAACAATGCAAGATATTGTTGATTCATTTGATGATTATGCCGATAGAATTAAACTTTGGGATGAAGCTAACGAAAGATATTTAGAAGGATATCGCCAGCAATATGAATTAGCAAAATTAACGAGGGATATTAGTAATTCTATCAATGATAAAGATAGTATTCGTGCCAAAAAAGAACTACAAAAACTTGAAGATAAAATTCGCGGAATTAAAGAAAGTGGACGCCAAATTTCAGAGGATGAACTTAATTTATTACAAAAAGAATATGAATTAAGACTTGCATAGATTGCTCTTGAAGATGCTCAAAATGCCAAGTCTCTTGTTCGCTTACAACGTGATAATGAAGGTAATTGGGGCTATGTTTATACTGCCGATCAAGACAAAATGGCCGAAGCGCAACAAAGTTATGAAGATAAACTTTATGAATATATGCGTTTATCTGATACAATGGCAGAAAAAGCAGATAGAAATATTGCTGCTTTAAATAAACAAATGGCTGAAGCTCTTGCTGCACTTGATGTTAATGCAGAAGATTATGAAGCACGCGCCGCTGAGATAGTAGAGCATTATTCATAGCAATTACAATATTATGGCGAATAGTATGGAATTGCCGTTGATGCAATGAATAATGTTGCCAAAGAAAGTGCGGCTCGTTATGCTCCCGAAGTTGTTGAAGTAATTGAAAGTCAAAACAGTGGATTGCAAACTAATTTTGAAGAAACAATTCAACACAACATTGCTAATTTTGATTCAATGGAATAGGCTATTTCAGTTGATGCCGATAAGATTATTGATACTTATGATAGAACTAAAAAAGCTTTCGAAACATATAAGGATAATATGAAATCAATATATACCGAAGCGGGAAGTGATTTTGCAGATTTTAGATAGGGTATCGAGCAAGAAATGCAAACTCTTCATGGCACATCTGAAACTTTGAAGAGTGAAATTCGGGAAATGATAACATCCGAAGAATCTTATTGGGAGACTGTTTTAAATAAATTCAGAGGATTTATAATAAAATATGCGAATGCTGTTGCAAGTATTAATATAGCAAATACAACTTTAGCGAATTCTTTAACAAAACTACAAGAAGCTTTACAGGACACTCAAAATGCTAGTTTAGAAAAATTGCCAGAAATTGCTAACAATATTGAAGCTGTTGCACAAAATCTTAGAGATTATAGCCAAGGTAATGGAGATGGGCCTAACGGTAATGGAGAGGTTTAGATTCCAGAAGAAACACAAACACCAACATATACAAGTCCTGGTTTGTTAATTGAAGCGTATAAACGTGAACAAGATAAAAAGGCAGAACAGAATCTAAAAGAACAAGAATAGACATAGACCGTAACAATAGTGCGTCGAGAAAAAGAATATAAGTCACTTGGACGTTTCCAGCATAGAGTAATAGGATATAATATTTATTCCGATGGCACAAAAGAACAAGCCGTAACTTGGAATGAACCGCATATTTTTAGTGGTAATGGTAATAGCAAAACAAGTTATAAAGAAGGAACTACGTTTGTTTGTATTGCGCCTGGGTGCAATGAATCTATTACATTAAATAAATCAGATGGAGATACTTCTCATGGAACTGCTTCTAGCTGGGATATTTTTTAGGAATATTGGCGAAATTCTTCTAGCTCAGGGAGAGGTTATGGCCCTTCGGATTGGCAATTTGAAACCGGTGGTTATACTGGTGAATGGGGAACTTCCGGTCGTTTAGCACTACTTCATGAAAAAGAACTTGTCCTTAATCAAGAAGATACCAAAAACATCCTTGACGCTGTTTCGTTAATTCGTCAAATCACAGCTGGCACTGCATCTCTTGCTACTGGCCTTGGCAATATTGGAACTGGGTTAAATAATATCCAACTTAACAATGGCTCACTAGACCAGAATGTTAATATCACCGCTTCTTTCCCGAATGTAACCAATCATTTTGAAATTGAAGAAGCCTTTAATAATCTTGTTAATAAAGCATCACAATATGCTTTCCGACCTGCTACGATTTAAAAGGAGGGCTTTATGCCCTCCTTTTTATTTGGGCGTTTTACCGTAAAAGTCAGGTTATTTTTTTGAAATATTTATAGAAGATTTTAGAGAAAAAGGAGATATATGATGGCTAATCAAACTTCCGAAAAATATACAGAAGATTTGTTTTAGGCTATAGACACAATTATAGCGACCCGTGTTTCAAAATTGCCATATGATTAGACTATCATATGCACTATTGAAGATACCACCAATGCCGAATATGGCAAATATCTCGTAAGAGCCAGTAATTCTACTACTGACTTGGATGCTAAATTTACAGTATTTAGCGAAAAAACAGATTATAAAGTTGGCGATAAAGTATATGTACGCATCCCGATGGGTGATTTCACTCAACAAAAAGTTATTACCGGCGGCTATATTGCCGAAGACAATCTTTACAATACCGATAAAGATGTATTTTGGACGGCTGAAAAAGTAAATCTTGGTGATGCAAGTATAAGCGGCGGCAATTATAGTTATTTAAATTTATATACCAAACCGCAAAATACGCCATTCCCAGCTTATTATGCGTTCCGGCTTCAATTTACTCCTTCCACAACTGAAAGTTTTTCTGGAACGAATTACAAACAAAGTGATGTTGATGTGGAATTTGAATTGGTTGTAGAATATACAATACCAACAACCTTAACAACAACATCAAGCAAGCAAACTTATACAATTAAGTTGCGCGATTACAATGCGAATTTACTCCGCAATTTTTCAAGTAAAATTACGGTTGATATAGATTTGTACTCCCTGCATGATACGCAAATACAAGTACAAAAAATAAATTTACAAAATCTCCGCTTCGTCGGCGATGCTGTCGGCGGGCGTTATAAAAATATTAGCTTACAAAGCATTTCTTACTCTTTTGGATATTTTATTCAAAATAACATTAATAAGTTGTTGGTTCCTTATGCGGAAAATAATTTCTATTTCCCAGATCAACAATCAACAGCAAAAACTGTTTATTTTCATTATTACGATGCTACTGATTATACAACAAAAACATTGTAGCCAATTCAAGGTTTATCATCTCAATTCACTATTTCTGTTAATGATTAGATTATCAGTGATACCATTCCAATAGAGGAAGATTTTGATGGGCAGTATTATTGCTTTAATTTGCCGATTGGTAGTAATTAGGTATTAAGAAGTTCTTATCAGGCGGTTCAAGTGGTAATGCAAAGTCCCGATGAAATACAAAATAGCATTGCATTAGTTAATGCTAATTATTATAGTCAAATTGGCGCTGATGTCAATGACGCTAAAAATGGTACTCGGTTTTTAACGGCTTATACACCGACCGCCGCAGAAGAAGAAACAGCACGTTTTAATAACGGCGTTTTTTATATTTATGGACAAGATGGTAAAACTACGGACTCAAGCGCCAGTTATGTAACGCGCCGCGCGTTTGTTTAGTTTATAGATTATTTTACAGGTGAGCCTTTTGATGTTAGTGAATTATCTGTTTCTCTTGGAACTACAGATTAGTCAATGATAACATTAACAAGTACGGTTCCGGAATTATTACGAGATAATATTGCTTATATCACTTTTAAAATTTCTGATTATTATGCTCAAAATAAAAGAAATAATTCTTTAATTTGGACTTATAATCATGATGGTATTGCTTTTAAATATACACAAGAATTGTTATTTGGCTATAGTGGTTCACAGGGTGCTGATTATTCTTTAGTTTTATCGCTTATAGATGAAGCAACAGATAAAATGGTGCCAGCAGTTATAGCCGGATTAACTACTGCTAAAACTTATCAAATAAGAGCTACTTTATACGATTATAGCAATAATGAAAAATCTATTGATTCAAGTGATATTGTTTATAGTAAAGCAGTTCCTCGTGGAACGCCAAATTGGTCATTAAATAATGATATCATAACCGTTCCCGCAAACTTTATTCCAAATACAACGGCTGGTACTAATTTATATTTTGGTACTGTGAAAGCAACTATTGAAAGTTTAAATATTGAAGCATTTTTACCTATTGCCGTTTCTTGGGACGCGGATTATATTTTATCTGGTCCATCTACTATTACTTATGATATTACTGGTAAAAAACCATTTGCCAGTAAAATGCCATATAAATTATATGCTAATGCTTCAGCTGATACTGTAATGAATATAACTGCAGAAGTAGTGTTACCAAAGGCAAATGCTTCTGATGCTTTAAAATCTTTGTATCCAAAAATTTCAACCGGACAAACTTCTTTAGAGTTACCATCTGCTTATTCAACTGATATGAATACTGCTCCCGCAGTAGTTGTTATTAAACAAAATGGGAATACTTGTTGGGTTCAACCACTTTATATTTGGCAAAATAAATATCCAAATTCAATGGTTAATGGTGAGGCCAATTAGGTTGAAATACCCGAAGAAGGATTGCCCGCTGGAGAAGTGCGTACCATTGTTAATACCAATGTTGGTCGTGTTTTATCTAATGGTACTGGAATGTTTATCGGTGATTATGGTACAAGTTCACATAGCGAATATGGGTTATTTGCTTTTACCGATGGTGAAAATGATAAAGTAAAAAATATTTTCCGATTAACTGCTAATGGTTTCCGGGCAACTGGAGATATTACTTTAATGGATGGCGACGAATTGGCCGATATTGGTAATGAAAACTTGCCAGTTTACTATAAAAATGGTAAGCCAGAACCAGTAATGGAAAATATTAAAAACGGCCCTGGCGATGATGCTCCATAGGCTACTTTAGAAGATATTGTTCAAGCCATCTTGGATTTGAAAGAAGCTATATCTGCAATTTCTGGCTTACCGGCTGCGGCAACAACCGCTTTAAGTAAAATTAAATTAGTGATAAAGGAGACATAATGGCTAAGCTATATCCACCTTATATTGACGGCTCTCTACCGGCCGCCTATTTAGATAACACTGGCTGGCATATAACTATTCCGTTCACAATGAACAGAGCAGTTGCACTTAGCCACTTTAATTCAATATCTGTTATCATTAGAACAATTACTGGTGAAACAGTTTATTCTACAACTGAATCAAAAGGTAATTTTGTTAATGATTTCATTATTCATCTGGTAGTGGATGAGAAAAGTACTTTTAATGTTGGACAATATTATAAAGTTCAACTTGCTTATATAGATGCGACTGAATTAGTAGGCTACTATTCAACCGTGGGTATAATGAAGGGCATTGCTAAACCAAATGTAAGTATTAAAATGGATGCTCACGCTATTAATTTTTTCCAAGGTTCATTTACAGGCGTTTATGAAATTCCGGAGAAAATTGATGACATTCAAATTTATGATTTGAGTGAGCGCGTTTATTCATATCAATTTAATATTTATGATTCCAAAAATAAGCTTTATGCTACTTCTGGTGTTTTGACGCATGATAACAACAAAGATTCGCTGGCTCAAGATGGCTTACGTTTCAGTTATGATACATGGACACCAACTAAATTTGGTGAAGAAGATAGTCCTTTCTATACTATTGAATATAAAATAACAACTCTTAATAATTATGAAGGAACTTCGTTAAGATACAGATTACAAATGCAATCTGGTCTTACAATGAGTCCTTCAATGGTAATTTATCCGCTGCCAGATTTTGAAAATGGCTGCGTTGAAATTGTTTTAATTGGGCAACCAGATGAAACATTATTGTCTGAACAAAAATATACTGGCTCATATTCAATTTGCCGTAGAGTTGTTAGTGACTATGAAGATGAATCTTGGGTTGAATTACATCGTTTTAGATTAACAAACCAAGAGCCATCAACTTACACATTTAGGGATTTTACTGTTGGACAAGGTGTTACTTATAAATATTCTATTCAGCAGATAAATTCATATGGGATGTTTACAAGTAGAATTATTTCGGCTCCGGTATACGCTGACTTTGAGGATATGTTCCTATTTGATGGGCGGCGCGTGCTGCGAATAAGATTTAATCCGAAAGTAGCATCCTTCAAAACCACGCTCCAAGAGAGTAAAACTGATACAATAGGTAGTAAGTATCCTTATTTCTTTAGAAATGGTAATGTTGCTTACAAAGAATTTCCTATTGCCGGCTTGCTCTCATATTTTATAGATGATGCTGAATTATTTATTAAAGACGCTGCGCTTGGGCTTGAGCCGGAGCGCGGTTCGCGCGACGATGGCTCCTATTATTGGGGCGAACGTGGCGGGCTATTTGAGCATAGTAGTAAAATGCACGAAGATGTTCAACAAGAACGCTTTGCCGATTATAGCTCCTATAATATTACTTATCGTAATATGACACAAGCTGAAAAAGACAGATGGGCTTTGCTTCGTCCAGATCAGCTTGTTCCATTCCCCGATAGATTATCAGATTGGATTAGTCATCGCAAGGAAGACGCGCAGGCCCGCGTTCGTACCAGGAACTTCACTGGCTACAATATGTTTGCTGAACGCAAGTTTAAATTAGAAGTTCTTGACTGGTTAAATAATGGACAGCTTAAATTATTTAAATCCCCTGCCGAGGGCAATTACATTGTCCGCTTAATGAATAATTCACTTACTCCTGAAGATTAGCTCGGCCGCATGATTCACTCTTTCCAATCAACGGCATACGAGGCCATGGATAACTCTATGGCAAGTCTTCTTGCTTCTGGTATTGTTTGGATGAATGAGTGCAAACCTGCATTAGATTATGAGTGGTCTACTATTTGGTTGCACGAAGGATATAACCAAATTGAGGATAAAACTAAAAAATATTATACCAAAATTAAAATTTGGGATGAAAATAGTGAAGGGGGATATATTAGTATTAAATGCCCTGAAGGCATTATTGCTTTTGAAATTCACGACTTACTTCACTATGATTTTGTTTCAATTCACAGAATTGGTGATCCTGAGTCCTATTTAGAAGACATAGTAATTGGTCCAACTGGTAATTATATTATGCAACATGAAATTGCTCCAGCGATAGATGAAATTAGATTGCAATATGGCTCATATGCTGATATTCGTACAGGCCATATTGATATTTGTTTCAGAAAACCGCAGGTTTGTGATTTTGATGGTATAACAGGCGTTACTCAACAAGTTGGTATTGCTAGACAAATTCCAGGAGAGAACAAAAATATTTTAAGTGATAAGAAGTTCTGGTATATTAAACATTGGGATAGACTTAAAATTAGTTTAAGACCAATTATCCCAGTATTTTATGATACACAACATAATTGTTATTATCTGCCGCCAGAGTGGTACAAAGATCCAGAAACTAAAACAACAATACGCCGCTATGACACTATAAATGAAGATATAATTGATGATTGCGGTGCCACCTATGGTATTTATAGGGTCTATGAGGGCGATGAAAGGGAGACTTATTCAACTTACGTCTGGAACGGAACTGAATTAGAAAGATAGGATAACTTTGTACTTGATACTCGCTATGGCATTAACGGAAACGCTGGTAAGTTAGATGACTATCACCAGTATGTCGAGTATAGAGATTTGGATGCGCTCGACAGTTTATATTTAGGCACCGGTGTTATTGCGGAGGCAACTTATGAAACATTTGAACTTCAAAGGGAGGACGAGCAATGATTCTAAACTACAACAAGGAATAGTTGCTCGAGTTGGATAACACGCGCAACAGGGAAACCTTTGCGCGTGTTACCTCATTGGACAGATATGAGCGACCCGTCGAAACAATCGAAGGGAAGCTCACATCCGGATCCATCAACATTGACGGCAGTTCTTCTGTCCGCCGTAGTTGCAGTGTTTCAATGGTTGCCAAAGATGTAACTATTCATAATGTGTATTGGGGACTTCAATCAAAAATAAAAGTAGAAGTAGGTATTCGCAATCTACTCAAAGGCCCGCAATCTCCTATCTTTTGGTTTAAACAAGGAATATTTGTTTTAACGGAGTTTAGAGTTCAATAGTCTGTTAATAATTTCACAATTTCATTAAGTGGCAAAGATAAAATGTGTTTACTTAATGGTGAGGTTGGTGGTCATTTTATGGCACAAACAGACCTTGGACAACTTGAAACAAAAGACGGAGATGATATTACATTAACTCCAATTCCTATTAAAACTATTATTAAAGAAATGTTAGTTGGTATTGGTAATGAATTACCACAAAATATTATCTTAAATAATGTTGATGATTATGCTGCTGAAATGTTAGTATATACTGGAACCGATCCAATGTATATCTTTATTGCTACTGAAGGCGAACAGGTAAATTAGGGTGTTAGTTATTTAGTGCCAAGCGATCCAGATTGGGCTGATTATAATAACAATGCAGATTTAATTCCGCCAGCCTCAAATTTATCAAATATTGATTTTACTATTGAAGGTTCAACGCAAGGCCAATATATGGATGGCACTAATGCAGTTTTTAAGATAGAACGTAATCATGTTTGCGGTTATCGTATTACTGATTTGACTTATCCGGGTGGAGAATTAATTGCGAATGTTGGTGAAACAATTACTTCTATATTAGATAAAATAAAAAATCAATTTGGCACATTTGAATATTTCTATGATGTTGATGGCCATTTTGTTTTTTAGAGAAAACAATTATATACCAATAGTTCATATAATACTCGTACAGATCATACTTTATTAGAAACAGAGTCTTATGTGGAAAACCCTTATAAACTATAGAAATATAGTTATTATTTTAATGATAACAATTTGCTAACTGCGATAAACAATACTCCAAATCTTGGCAATTTGAAAAATGATTATAGTGTTTGGGGTGAAAACGCTAATCAATTAGCTATTCATTTACGCTATGCCATTGATATTAAACCAACTGAATATACAACTTATGATGGAATATATTATGAAGTTGGTGAATTAAATTCTGAACAAATAGAAAATATTAATTCTTATATTGCTCAAATCGCAACCACAGAATCTGAATTAGAAACAGCCAATAGTGATTATGCAGAAAAATCTCAAGCTTGGGCAGAATTAAAAGGTAAACGCGAAAGCGGAGAAGAATTAACGCCGGAAGAATGGGCTTTACTTGATGACAACAATCCTGACGGTTATAAAAAGCAATTAGATGGATTAGAGTCTGATATTGAAGAGTATGAACAAGAAATTGAAACCAAAAGACAAGAAAAAACTGCAATTTATAATTCAGCTTGTGACTGGCGCGAAATAATCTATCAAATGGCACTTGACTGGTTTAAATATTATCACAATGGCGGCACTACTGATGGCGCAGACACAGCAGATACTTTTATTCAAGTTCTGCAAAAGAATAATCCAAACAACGAGAATTTATTGCTGTATGGCCGCACCGGTTATGAACAATATTACACAGATCTTCAAGGCTTTTGGAGATATTTATATGACCCAGCCGCTACAGATCCTGATGGTAATTATAATCCTATAACTGGTTATAACAAATTGTTGGATGATGATTGGGAATCATTATTATTCTATTTTGATTTCCTTGACGCCGATGGTTCTGAAGTGGGCGCGTATGCAATTCCATACATCGGCGATCGGACAAAAACAAGTAATAATCACGCGATAAAAGTCATTAAATATGAAGAGGTTCCGAATTTACTTTACTTTTGGGATGGTATAGACTTAAAAGATGAAGAATCTGCACGATATGTAATGGAAGGCTATCATACAATTTGGTTTTCTCAAGACCATATGTTAAATTATGCTGATATTGCAGCTCGCAATAGAAGTTGTTATGATGAGCTTGATGAACTATTATATAATTATACATATATTAACTAGTCAATTTCATTGACTAGTATTCCAATTTTTTATTTGGAACCAAATACTTTGATTTATATAAAGGATGAAACAAACGATATTAATGGAGAATATTCCATCAATCGTATGACAATTCCTTTAACATACAATGGAACTATGAGCATAACAGCTAATAGAGTCCCTCAACGATTATATTAATAAAGGAGTTGTTATGGCAAAGTAGATTAAACAAATCCGTTGGTTCGGTCTTGATGATCCGAGGAATTTTCCTAGTACCATTGACAGAATCGACCTTGAAGATGCAGAGTATTTTGAGCAATTTAGCCCGATACTTCAATTGAGCATACATACATTACCAGGGACTAAAATTTATTGTAACAATCAAGAAGAAAATCCTATTTATATAGGACATTCTGGAGTTTATCAACTTGATTTAACTGATACATCAGCTATCTTATATGGGATACATTTTAATGATGATGATTTAAGTGATATTGAAAATGCCAATGTTGGTTTAATTATTGATTTGGTATATAACAATGTCGCTGAAGATGATAGCGAAATGGAAACTGAAACTGTTATTACTTCAACGGGCGGCAAAGCAAGTGTTTCTGTTGATACTCATATCAAGAATATTCATAAAAATATTTGGTATGGCGTCACTGATAAAATTTCTCCTTATATTATGGAGCGCGATAGCAAGCTTGAAAAAGCTAAAACTGAATTTAGTGCTATATTACAGCGTTTGAAAGATAGATATCAACAAATGCTTGCAAATCTTGATCCAAATAATCCAAATTATACTGAACAATTCGCTAATTGTTCTGCTTGTTATGAGAAATGTTTAAAAGAACTTATTGCTTATTATGAGCAGGTAATTAACAGTCTTTCTAATAATATTGAGCTTGACCCCAATACATTGATGGCTATTTTAACTCGTATTGAAAATGCTTTTAATGGATTGAAAGTTGAGATGGTAAATGAACAAGCTATGCTTAGGCCAGAACTTAATGGTAATAATATTAATTTTGATGATTTAAGAGAAGCATTAGGAGGGAATGAATAATGTCATATATTTACGATAATAATGTAAGAAAAATTCCGGGCCCTTCTTATGTATTTGATTATATCTTAAAGAAGGATGTATTACCAAGTAATTTGGATTTAAATAAAGCTAATACACTAAATGGTTTAACCGCTGACGAAAAGAAAAAGTTGGCTGCTGTTGAAATTGGTAGATATATTTTATTTGATCCGCCTGCTACAGGCAACTATGCTGGCTATGAAGGTACAGCTTGGCAAAAAGTTGTTGATAGTACAAATGGTGCAGTTAAAGTTACTTTTGCTTTAGTTGCTGATAAATATACCAATCCAATCGAGGGTATGACCGCTGATGAAATGCTTCTTATTTGGAAACACGTTTGGGGGGAGGATTGGAATTAATGGCTACTTATAAATATTATCAACCCGGCGAGGTTGTTTTTAGAGAGGGCGAACATAATCATAAAGTTGGCAAAGAAGGCCAAGAAGTTTATGAACAAGGTGTTTATAGTTTAGAAAATTTTCTCTCTCCAAATAGTGATGTCATTCATGACGACCATGATTTATATTTCTTGGATACAACTGTTGTAAGCAATGGTGATGGTGATACTTCTAGAATGAGTAGTGATAATCAAGCTAAAGAACGTGAAATCATTGTTTTATTTAAGGGCGATAAACCTGTTTCTGTTGATTATAAATATGTATCTAATGCTCCTAAAATTGCAGTAATGGATTATGGTTTAGATTTTGGCTATTTATTTAGCGGATATAAAAAAGATTAAGGAGGAAATATAAATGGCTTTTGATTATGTAAGATTTAGACGCGGTAATGCAGATGCCTTTTCCGCCTTAAATCCAAAAGATCCAAATACTTTATATTTTGTATATTCCAGCCCTCAATCAAAAAAGGGTTTACTTTATTTGGGCGATAAGCTGATTGGCGGCGGCTCTTTTGCTGATATTGCCGATGTTGATGTTGAGAATGCGCAACCTGGTGATATCCTTGTTTATACCAATGTTGGTACAGAGCAAGAGCCAGTATATGTCTGGAAAACAACTGATCCAGAAGTATTACCGCTTATTCCCGAAGACGCCGTTTTATCCGATAATTCTCATCTTGCCCCTGGTGATACATTATCACAGGCAATCATGAAATTAGATGAGGCTATTAGTTTCAATGATACAGATAGTTGGCGTCCAATTTATGTTGAAGGTGTAGAAGCATTATCAGATTCTATTGAAAGTGGCCACGTCAATTTTGCGGCTGGCGAAGGCATTGCATTAGCCGCATCTAACGGCATCATTACTATTTCTATTGGTTCTGATATTGCAGATATTTTAGAGCAATTATTTGAAGAACATCCGGAAATTTTGCCTGAAATTCCTTCATATGATGGCGATGAACCAGGGCTTGTTCCATCTGCTCCAGAGGTTGATCCCCAAGACCCAAGTGATATTCCAGCAAATTATGTTTTAGCTGGTGATGGCACATGGATCAATATTCAAAATCTTGGTCCATTCTGGGAAGATTTAAGAGAACCAGGTAATTAAAGGAGATGGAGTAAATGGATTAGGTAAAATTTTTACGTGGAACGCAAGCTGCGATTGGTAGTGCCAGTATCCCAGATGGTGCTTTTTGTTATGCAACTGATACGCAAGAATTGTCAATGAAAATGGGCAACGAACTTGTACCGCTTGATAATTCTGTCTATTGGGTATTTGATGGACCAATGCTATATCCCAATGAAGTAAATAAGCGTGTTGCGTACAATTTTAATAATGAAACTTTTTATATTGCGTACAATAATCGTTGGCACAAAGCTACTCGTAATGCTTCCATTAATAGCGGAACTTTAATGTTATAAGGAGGTAATTTATGAGTTGGAATAAAAAAGCTTATTATTACCAAAATCAAATGAAGGTTTTAAGCGGTAGCGACGCAGAACCAGGATATAAAGAAGATGATACTGAAGCTCAACCTTCTGATTTAAATCAGCGTATTAACCATAATGGATTATATAAATTTGTTAGCTTAATTAAATCCAAATTTGATAAGCACGATGCCGCATTAAAGAATATGTGGACTTTAGGCGGCAAAGGTCTTAATAAATATCAATTTGAAATTCCTCGTTGGGAAAACTTGGCAGAAGAATCTGATATAAATAAATATTATGAAAAAGGTAACTATTGGGGCAGAGCAAAAAGTGAAACTGTTCCATCCGATGGTACATTAAAACCTAATAAAAATATTAAAAATACACCAGTTGCAAATTATGCCGGTGCTTTTATGTTAAAAGTATCTTCTGTTGGAAGCGCTACTGCTTATGTCCAACAAGATTTTCAAGATATTGATAAACCAAATCGCCGTTATCATAGGTATGGAAAAGCCCCATACGTGTCCGGAGATTATGATTTTGAAAATTTTGAATGGGGCCCTTGGTTTATGGTTTTAGATACCAGTTTAGACCCTGATACATTATTGGGTAACGCCGATGAACTTTTCTTAAAGCGTAAAAACGACTGGACAGTTGGCTCTATCGGTTTTGGCAAAGATCCATCTATGACTGGCCGAGATATTTCAAAATTAGATAATGTTAAAGCAAAAATTGTTCTTGGTGAATATAATTATGGAACAGAGCTTCCAGATGAGCATTATGCACAAGGGGCATTTGCTGATAACGCAATTCCAAAAGGACAAATATATCTTCAATATGTTGATTATCAGTAAGGAGTAAATATGGAAAACTGGACTGATTTAATTCTGAAGATTGCCGAGGTATGTTTAATCCCTCTTTTGGGTGTTCTTACCAATGCTATTGTTAAATTTATCAATTCTAAAATTGGTGAGCTGAAAATGCGTACCGAAAATGAAAATCTTCAAAAATATATAGATATGTTTAACAAAACAATCTGTGATTGTGTTATTGCAACAAATCAAACCTATGTTGAATCTTTAAAGAAACAGGGTACATTTGATTTAGAAGCACAGAAGATTGCTTTTGATATGACAAAAAATGCTGTATTAGAATTATTAACAGATGAAGCCAAATTATATCTCACAGAAATTTATGGCGACTTAATGGCTTATATGCAAATTAAGATTGAATCTGAAGTTAATATTCAAAAAGCATATGGCTAAAAACAAAAAAAACGGGAGACCCGATATTCAATTAAGAGTATCGGATCTCCCGTTTTTTTGTTATAATGAATTTTTATACTTTGTCTCAACCGCTTGGAACAATGCGTCTCCACGGTGATTTCCGCCTAAAGAATTGTAGACTTTGTGTTCATGAACTATTGACTCATATTCAACAGATGTAATAATGTGATCTTCTTTTAGCAGTTCTCGACAATCTCTGCGGAAGTTACGACCTTGAAGTGATAAAATACCTTCTTTCAAAACATCAAAACCATTTTCAAGTTTATCAATTTGTTCGTGAAGGCGCTTATCTTCTTCTTTTAATTCCTGTTCTCTTGGCTCAATTTTATTGATTAAATCCATAGAACATTCTTTCATCATTACCTTTACATCTTCTACAATCTACGCTTTATTTTGTGCCTCTTTTCTATTCTTTTCATCTATGTAGAGGGCATATATCTTCTTGCAGGCGAAGCCAAGGCCCGAGGCAATTAGTCCAAGTACCACCTCTAGCCAATATCTGGCGATAAAGTCTAGCATTTTACCGTACCTTCCCCTTTATAGTGTAGCGACCTGAAATAGCATCGCCTCTACAATATATAAAAAGTATAATATATAATTTATAATTTTTTGTCCTCACCAAGCACAGCCATTCTTATTATTTTTTACATAATAAGAATCTTTAATGCCAATGGCGTCGGCAATATCATCATTAACTTTTATACCATACTTTTCTTCAACATAAGCAATATCGGCTTTTTTCAATTCAGAACGCTTGATGCCGCGGCCTGTGTGAATACCAATCTTACTTCTCCAAGAGGAAGGTTGAATAAATTCATATTCTAAACTGGTAATTTGACGCCATAGGCTATGTAAAACAATGCCTTGACACCAGTTTAACGCCTTATAGGTAACGGCGTTTTTATAGTCTGCCCGCACTTCTTCTAATACAACTTTCTTAATTGTTGGATGTGCTATTCCTACCTTTTGGATGCCCTACCGCATAACCTCAATGCGTTTTAAAAGGTCGGTATCGTCAGACTATATGCATCCATAATCTATCAACTCACCAGACTCATTGGCAACGGCCCAACCAGTTGAGTGAGTTGATAGGTCTAAAAATAAAATCTTCATCTATCAGTTAGACTGAAGTTGATCCGAATCCTCCTAGTCTTTTGCCGGCGGCTACATCATCTTCAGTAGTCAGGAAAGGCTTAATAATGCCTTGCCCGATCCTATCTCCTTTTCTTAATATAACTGGGTTAGGTCCCAGATTGATAAGTTGTAAGAAAATCTCTCCATCGTTGTCGGGATTTCCATAATAATCAGCATCTACAATTCCAACGCCATTGGCGAGAATAAGCAAATATTTAAGTGGCGTACTGCTGCGCACAGATAATTCAAGATAAGTGCCGGGGTCAAGTTTGCACTTAACGCCAGTTGACACAAGCGCGGGCTTCATAGCCAAACCCTTGATAATATTTGCCGCTTCACCTAAATCAAGAGTTGGTATTTCATCGTGCCTAATTTTATTTGCTATTTCATTTACAGCCCAATTAATGTTAAGCAGCGGCTGAATTACTTTATCTTCCGCAACATACAAATCATATCCTGCGCTATTTGCAGTTGCGCGT
>JAEEGL010728209.1_pt1 | contig 26486 bp, 23 predicted proteins | sample 9134231 | NCBI WGS metagenome assembly JAEEGL01 (sample SAMN16246548, study PRJNA631951) | gut metagenome | biome: gut microbiome; feature: rumen; material: fiber-attached | host: Bos | place: Iran: Karaj | collected 2018-10 | reverse complement strand
TGCGGTATGCTCTGTCATGTTGTGACCCTTGGCAAGTATCGTCACTTCCTTGGTCTTCGTCCCGAATGCGGTATTTGTGTATACAGCCGTGTATACTGTCTTTCCGGCTTCGGTACATGTCGCGTCCGTCGTCTCGGATGTCGTGTTTACTGTTTCCTCTTCAACATGGGACGTATCTCTTGTACACACTCTCTTAGCCGTTCCCGTGGTGTTGTCATCTGCCCAGGTATATTCGATCTCGCCCCATGAATGTCCGAGAGGTTCGCCCGTAACAGTCGTTGTCTGCTCCGCGAAAGCGGTATTCGTAAATGTTGCTGTATATGTCGTTGTCCCGGCAACAGTACATGTCGCGCTCGATGATCCGATCGTGGTATCGACTGTTTCTGTTTCCTCATGGGAAGCGTCGCGCGTGCAGACTCTCTTTGCTGTGACCTTGCTATAATCTGTAGCCCACTCGTATGTAGGCTCACCCCATGTATGTCCGAGAGGATCGCCGGTCACGGTCTCTGTCTGCTCCGTGAATCCATCCTTCGTAAATACTGCGGTGTAGGTGGTGGACTCGCCGGTCGTACAGGTTGCGGCTGTCGTTACGCTTGTCGTATTGACTTCTTCTGTGTCTTCGTGACTGTTGTCATTCTCACAGATTCTCTTCGCTGTTACCTTGCTCTTATCCGCAGCCCACTCGTATGAAGGCGTGCCCCACACGTGTCCGGTAGCCGGGATCGTCCTTGCGGTCACATCGGCAAGCTCTGATGTGGCAGCCTCATCAGCATAAGCGGTGTCGCAGTCAGCGCAGTACCAGTATGCTTCTGTCACGCCAGGGGTCTCACAGGTCGCTGCAGCTGCCTCGACCTTTGTAAGGTCATGCACATGGACGGTGCCTCCCGTAACAGAGGTAGCTGTTGCGGTAGCAGGCACGCCTGTCGTGAGCTTCATCGTTACCGGAACGCCGTCGACATCGTCGTCTGCCAGCATCTTGAACCTGAGCACGAACGCTCTTGCCGTAGAGGCACTATATGACGAAACTGTATACGGTTCGGCGTATACGAGCTTGACTTCCTTTGCGGTGGTATCTACTGAAGCAGCCTGGTCAACAGAGCTGTTCACATTAGTGTTGCTTGTTCCGGCGAATCCTGTGAGCTGGAGTTTTGCCTCGTCAAAAGCAAGGTCTGTCCAGAACAGGTATGACCACGGACCTTCAGACGGGATGAGAACATTGAAATTGAATGTATCATCTGTATATCCGAGAGCCGTTCCGACCGTCACTGTAGCCTCGGTACGTGAAACATAATGTGCTTTCACGTTCATACCGACATCATAGTCGCCTGCTGCCGCCGTATCCTTGATCTTGAATCTCAGGTCGCAGATCTTTCCGTCAAGGGGCTGCGGGTCATCAAGGATGGCGTAGAACTGAGTGACCGTTCCGCTCTCCAGATCACCGATACCGGTATTGGCAGCCGCCAGGACCCCGGAAGCAAGATTGAAGAATCCGAGGAATTCCAGGTTTGTATCGTCATAAGCGAGCGTGTCGAAGAACAGCTGCGAAACATATTCTACGCTCTTCACCGTCAGCGGGACATCCACTGTATTGCCGGGAAGCCCCTTCACTGTGCCGAACGTGAACTCGGCAACGCCTGTGGGCCTTACGGTGACTGTGCCGGGGATGACGGTCGTCGTCATGTCGCCGGCTCCGTTCTTCGCGACTGCGGTCATGCTGACCGGATAGTCGCCTTCCGCCGCGCCGTCCTTGATCCTGAACTTGACGTTGCAGATGACCCCGTCTGCAATCTCACCGGGGTAGGTGTTGTCGGCGGGATCCACGAACCCGAGGACTATGGCTCTCTTCGCCGGATCATCGTCGAACGAAGTAAGGAAAGCCTTTCCTACAAGCGCGGTATCCTTGTTGGTGAATCCGCTGAATTCGAGCACGTCTTCGTTGTACGAGTCTATAAGGAGACCTATAGACATCGTCAGAACGGTCGAACTTGCAGATACCGTGACTTCAACGTCTTCTCCTGCTCTGCCCGAAGCGTTCGATACACTGAACGTGATATCTGCTGCGGGTGTTGCATCTGCTCCGGTAGTGAACGTTACGAACTGCAACGCCATCAGGAGCGACAATAACAAACTGATTGCCTTTTTCATGGTATGGTTCCTTTCGAGAAAAATCTCTTTGTTATTTTCTTGCCGGATTAAATGTTTTGTGTATTTCAATCGCTGACATCCGCTCCTGCCGGAGCTTCTGCCCGCGAGATCTTACCTTAATGTAAAATCAGTCGAGCGGATACATGCTCGGGAATACCGTGTGCTGCAGCAGGAGCACGACGTCACTGATATTGACCGTTCCGTCGTGGTTGAAATCCATCGCTCCCGCATATGTGACCGGGTAAAGATCCGGGAACATGATGTTCTGGAGGAACAGGACCACGTCTTCGATATCTACCGATCCGTCACCGTCGATGTCGCCCGTGGTATAAGTCACCTGGCGTTCCTCGAACACAGCCTCAAGATCGAGCTCGGCCTCGCCGAGCACTATGGTCACCTGCGGATTGGTGGAATAGGTCTCGCCGTTCAGCTTCCATTCCTTGAAGGCATACCCCTCTTTCGGTGTTGCCTTTATGACCACCGTATTTCCGAGACTGCTCTCGCCGTACTCGTATTCCGTGCCGTGTCCCGTGATCTCAACGGTTCCGCTTTCGTCATCGTCAGTGGTTACTCCGATGCTGTATTTCACGACGTAATCGTTCTGATCCATCGGATAACGCGCATTGAAATCATCCGATGTAGTATCGTAGTAGTAATAATCCGTCAGCTTGAACTGCTGTCTCACATGTCTCTGCGTGAAATAGTTCGTGCCGTTGCCTCTGAGGAAGAAATCGTATCTGCCTTGCGAATTGTAAACTGTCGTGTCCCATGTCGAGTCGAGATTGTAATAAAGGTCCCCGAGCTTCACTATGTTCCACGCGTGGCCTTCCCAGCTGCTCCCGCCGTAGCCCTGGCCGGAAATGATCCTTGCGTCGACCCCGGCTTCAAGAGCCATTCTGTAGAAGAGGTTTGCGTATCCCTGGCACACCGCCGTCCCGTTGATGAGGGCCGCGTATGCCGAATATTTCAGTTTATATTCCGCGTTGTTCTTGTTCGCGTTGTCGTACACGACGTTCGTGCATATCCAGTTGTAGATCTCTCTTACTTTTACGTAATCAGGTTTCCCTTCGAGATCCAGGCTCCTCAGGACGCTTGCCACCCTCGCGGTGACCGCCTTTTCCTGTTCGAGCGTGGTGTAATAACCGATCTCATACGTTATGGTCGCCGTGAATTCATCGTATGTCCCGCTTGCGGACAGGCCCATGTGGTAGCCGTTGAACTGGAACGCGAGGTAGTCGCCTTCATCCGGCACTCCTGTATGCTCGAATACCGCCTTCCATATCTCGGTGTCCGCTCCGGCCGGCCAGTTCTGCGCCACCGGCAGCACATCATTGTAGGGCCCGGTGATCGTGACCGTGAACTCCGTCATCCGGTTCTTCACGGCTTTCTTCATCGCCGCGTTTATCTTTGTCTGGAAAGCAGGGTCGGAAATCGAAAGATCGATGTGGTCCGGCACATCCTCTTCAGCAGGCCCCAGGACCACACGTCCGGCGTCGCGGAGCGAAGTCCCTTCTGAAAACGCCAGGCCGTCTGCTATGGTTATGTTCTCTTCCGGTATCAGCGTGCCGCCCGAGACCGAATTGATGGTGAACGTTCCGCCGTTCACCGTCATCCTTGCCTTGGAGATGTTGGCCGGGTCAGTGGTATCTATGGCATATCCCACCGCGATGTCATCGGCCCCGTCTCCCGTCACCGTCACTGCAAGGGTCCCTGAGTTCAGGATCAGCTCGTAGTCGTGTACCTCGCCGTTTCCGAGAAGAATCGAGGTCCCTATCGTTTCAAGGCGGACATCGCTGTCCGTCATGGTGATCTTGCCCGTGTTGCAGACAACGCCTAAATACGAATGTTCATCCTTTGTTACACGGATGGTGCAGTTGTCGAAGAAAATGTTTCCCTGTACCCAGATCCCGGACAGGCCGGAATCCACGATTACCGTGGCTCCGCCCGTAACGGTAAGGTCTCCCGTCGTCTCCACGAAGTCCCAGCCGCTTATGTACATGCCGTAGCCGCCTGGCGTCTGTATCGAAAGAGTCCCCGTTCCGGTTATCGTAAGATCGCAGTTGTAGTCAGTATCTATGCCGTCGTAATACGAGCCGTCGACGTAGATGGTGTTGTCGCCGGAAAGATTTATCGTGAGACCGGGTATCTTCGATCCGATGGCCGCGCGGTACTGGTTCCATTCGGGATCTTGATCGGTCCCTCTCCACAGGGCGACTTCCGACAGAGTGGCACCGTCCAGATAAAGAACGTTTTCCGACGCGGAATAGACCGCGGTGCCGTTGCCCAGGATATCGGATGCATTATCGGAGGTGACCCGTTCGCCGTCCACCCACAGATCGTAATCCGTCGCGTAAACGGCCAGCGCCATGACAAGGATCATGAACACGGATGCGGCCAATATCAGCACCCTGGAATATGATTTCTTTGTTGCTTTATCCACTGATTCCACCCTCTGTTTCCGTGTCCCGGAGCTCTTATGATACGCCTTTTGAAGGCTGACTCCTGAAAATGGAGACACTTATAGCTTTTTTAGGCGGCAAATACCCGTATGCATTATAAGTTAAATATGAAAGGTTGTCAAGTGAAAACATGGCTTTTGACAGGGGCGGGACCGCAAAAAATCACAGTTTTTTGCCCGAACGGCGCTTTTTTGTCCCAAACGGCGCGGGATCCGTTCCCGGACGGGTTCTCCGGCAAACAAAAAAGGCCTCCCGCAGGAGGCCCCGCGCCCTATTTCGGGCCCATGTCGGCCAGGTTCTGTTTTCTTCTCATGTAGTCCTCGAGGATGAGCCGGGCCGAAAGGGCGTCCACCGTCTCTTTTCTCTTTTTCCCCCGCACGTTGTTGTCGCTGAGGATCCGGTGGGCCGAAACCGTGGTCAGCCTTTCGTCATACGTTTCAGTCGGTATCCCGGTGGCCTCGGCAAGGTCCTTCGCGAAGGCGATGCACTTCTCGCTCCTCCATCCGCACGTCCCGTCCATGTTCACGGGATTGCCCACGACTATGAGCTCAGCCCCGAGTTCCTTTACCTTTTCCGCAACGGCGGCCAGGGCCTTTTTGTACCCGTTCGCCTTTATGCACCCGGCTTCGCTGGCCATCATCTCGAGCCTGTCGCAGACGGCCAGGCCGGTCCTGGCGTCGCCGAAATCTATTCCCACAATTATCATTCTTCTTCCGTTTCCCCTTCTCCTCCTGCAAAGTCCTGCTGCCCGTCCTCCCCGTTCTCTGCGGAGGCGGATCTTCCGTTCCTTATGTATTCAAGCACCTCTTCCTTCGTGGGTATCGAAGGGTACGCCCCTTCCTTCATGACCGTGAGGGCCGCGGCGCAGGTGGCGTACTTCGCCGCCGATATTATGTTACCGTTCCGGAGATACACGTAGGAGAGCACCGCAGTGAAAACGTCCCCCGCTCCCGTGGTGTCCACCGCCCGCACCTTCTCCGCCGGGATTATGTAGTATTCCTGCCCGTCGTAGATGAAGGAGCCCCGGTCTCCCAGCTTGATGACTATGTATCTGGCCCGGACCTTCGACGACAGCCTGATGGCCGCCCTGAGGCAGTCCTCCTCGGTGGCAGGGGAGATCCCCGTGTAGACCCGGGTCTCTATCTCGTTCGGCGAGAAGATCTCTATCTTCCCGAGCTTCTCGAGGGGGAAGTCCATCCTCGCGGGGGCCGCGTCGATAAACACCGGTATCCCCGCCTTCTCCGCCAGTCTCGTCGCCTCTATCACCGCCTCGTCCGGGATCTCCATCTGGAGGAACACGGCGTCGGGATAGCATGTGAAGGCCTCCTCCACGTCCTCGGGGGTGATCCTGCGGTTCGCGCCGGGATAGACCACGATCCGGTTCTTCCCGTTCTCCTCGGTCAGTATGGACGCGAGGCCTGTCTCCGCCTCCTCGTCCACGGTGGCGTGGTGGGTGTCGATGCCTTCCTTCTTGTATACTGCGGCCAGTCTTTTCGCGTTGGTGTCCCGTCCCAGCCTGCAGGCGAACACCGTGTCCGCCCCGAAGCGGGCGAAGGCGACGGCGGAATTCCCGCCCTTGCCGCCGGGATAGTAAGCGTAGCCCTCCTCGTCCTCCACGATGGTCTCGCCCGCGTAGGGCACCCTGCGCATGCGCTGGACAAAATCGATATTCGCGCTGGAAATAACAAGGATCCTGAGATTCTTCATGGTATTCCTCCCGTTAAATATCCGACTTATCTGTTCTTCTGCCTACAGTATCTCCATATCCTTTATGAGCATGCGGTCGGGCCCCGCGTACGAGCCCCATACGGTCCGGTTTTCCGAGAGCCTCAGGCTCTTCAGCACCGCCGACAGGCTGCCGGACATCGTGATCCCCGTGACGGGGGTCTTCTTCCCGCCCGAGCACAGATATCCGAGGCGTATCTCACCGCCTATGTAATCCGAGAACAGTTCCACCTGTATCCCGGACATGGAGACGCATTCGAGGTAGTCGCGCTCACCGGTCTCCCGCTCTCCGAGGGTCCCCGGTTCCAGCTCGATGCACGGCAGGATGCCGCTGGGCTCATTGACGCCCAGGTACTGGCCGAACCTGCTTGATCCCGAGTTTGCCGTGACTGTCCCGTCCTTTATGACGCAGGTGTCGCGGAGCGCCAGGCCGTCCCGGTCGAAGAAGGCGGATCTGTCGCTTCCCTTCACCTGCCCTCTCAGGGTGACCGTGAGCCTGTCTCCGTCTCCGCCTTCCTGCAGGTCGTCTCCCACGTCATGGAGATTGGCATGCGAGTATTTCGCGGCGTAGTCGAGGTCGTCCGCCAGCTCCCATATGACACCTGCGATCTCGGGAGCCCTCAGCAGAACGTCGGTCTTCAGGGGCACTTTCGGCTTTGCGGCTTCGAATCTGGCCTTCGCCTCTTCGAGCTTTGAACGGATCTCGCGGGTGATCTCCTCCGGGCGGAACTCCGTGAACCTGTAGTCCTCATACAGTTCCACGGATTCCTTTCCCACGGTGAACGTGGGGATCGCCTCTATCATGACCCTCGTCTTATGCTGGATCTTCTCCGTGCCGACACTGTTGTTCACGGAGAGCTTTTCCCTGTATATGAATATCTCAAGGGCGTTCACGGAGCTTCCGGGAATGGTCTCGGCCCTGAACACCGCCTCCGCGATCCCGGAGGCCAGGGCCCTGTCGTCCATGTCCCTCATGTTCGAGTCGAAGCTGTATTCCCCGGCTCCCGCATCGGTCAGACTGTATTTTTCATTGGATATGAGGGAGGCCCTGTGTTCCGCCGCCCTGATCTTCTCCCGTATGTCGTCCTCCGTCATGCTTCCGTATACCGTGAACGTGCTGTCGCCGACTTTCCCGTCGTGTTCGCTGTATACCGTCACCTCCGTCGACGTGGTGGAGGTGCTCCTTACCGTCTCCAGCCTGCGGTGCACGAAGAACGCCTCGTAGGAGTCCGTTTTGGTTTCGGAAACTCTCCATCCGCTTATGCCGCGGTTCTCCTGGAGAAGGGAAATCACCGGTCTCATCCTAACTTGCACCTCACTTTCAGATTCGGGCCCCCGTCCGAGACCCTTACCCATTCCTTGTAGCCCTTTCCGCAGCTTCCGCATCCTATGACCCTGAAGTCGTCCGAGATCATGGATATGGATTTCAGAAGATCGGGAACGTAGCCGCTCATGACCACGGGGCTGACGTAATTGTCCGTCAGTTTTCCGTCCACGATCTCGATGCCGTATTCCGCGGTGCACTGGATCGCCCAGTTCTTCGGGTCCTCCATGCCGTTGTTGGTCTCAAAGAGCATGTATCCGTGCTTCACGGATGCTATCATGTCCTCCAGCTTGTCGGTCCCCGGCTCGAAGAAGGTGTTGGTCATCCTCGAGTATGCTTTCCTCTTGAAACTGTCACGTCTGCCGTTGCCCGTGGGCTCTGTGCCCAGCTGGGTCGCGGACGCGAGATCCGAAAGCCCGGCCACAAGGATGCCCTTGTCTATGATCTTCGTGTCGTGGGCGGGGATCCCGTCGTCGTCGAAGAAATAGGACGCCACGCTGACGGCCGCTGCCGCCCCGTCCCTCATGTTGGTTATGGGTGAGGCCACGTATTCGCCCACGCACATCTTGGCCTGTGACCTGTCCTTCACGAACTGGTCCATCTCAACCCCGTGCCCGAAGGCCTCGTGAGCTATGAGTCCCGTGATGGAACTGTCGGTGATCACGTCGTACACCCCCGGCTTTATGGGCCGGGCTTTGACGAGATGCCTTGCGAGCTCCACTACCTTCGGGGCGTCCTCTTTCATAAGCTTCAGTATCAGAGCGAGGCTTCCCTCGCCTTCGGATATCCTTGCCGGGACGGTCTTCCCGTCCGAGTACACCGCCATCACCATGCCGTTGGCCCAGCCATAGAACTGGCTGAGGCATTTGTTCTTCGACACGAAGAGTTTCGACGTATTGAAGAACTGTATGACAGCGACGCCGTTCAGCACGTGCTCGTCCTCATCGCATATCATCCGGGAAGTCTCCATGCACGCGCTGATAAGGTCGTTGTCGTCATATCCGTCAAAATCGTTCTCCCGGACGAAATCCCCGGAAAGGGGCCCGTCCTCCACGGGCCGGGTCTCTATCATCGCCTCTTCCATGCCTTCGGCAAGACTCACCGACTCGAGGATCCTTTTCGCGAGCTCCTTCTTGTCCCCAGAGATGTCATCCGCCGAGTATTCGAAGAAGGCCCGCCCGTCATGCATCTTGACGACGAAGCCGCATTCGCCGTTCCCGTCCCGGGCCATGGCGCTTTTCCTGTCCGCCCGGTAGACCGACGCCTTCACGTCGGTGCCGAGCACGCTCACGTATGAGAAGTATCTGCCGAGCTCGTCCACGAGCTGCCTGCAGTCCTCCCTCCTGCTGTCCAGAAATCCTGAAAAAGCCATTCTGTCCTCCGTATTTGTCCTAAGATTTTTCCTGTATGTCTTCCGTTTCCGTTCCGTCCGGTCCCGCGGTCCCGGATCTTCTGCCGAACAGCCGCTTCCTGCCGGGCTGATCCGTTTCCTCCTCCGGCTCGTCCTCATATCTGAGGAGGGACCACAGCAGGATTATGACCTGTCCCGGGATCCCCAGTATGAATATCATCCAGAAATCGATGACGGACCACAGGGTGATGTACACCCCCGCCAGTATGGACCACATCAGAAGAGAGACTATCATGAAGTTCCACCTGGGGTTGAACCACACCGAGTTCAGGATCAGCCACACCGTGAGGCTGGCCGGCACCGCCCAGACGAAGGCAAGGAAATGCGCATTGGTGCGTTCGCCTATGCTCATGTGGAGTGTGATGAATATGATCAGCGCCACCACCCAGACCAGAAGGATGCTTATCCCTATTATCGCCGCGTGGTTCCTTCTTTCCCTGGGAGTGCTCTTCTGGTATCTCCTCTTCTTCTGGAAGAAGGATCTGCCGTTCTTCTCGTCTTCGTGGTCTTCGGATATGAGGTAATCCATGTCCACATGGAAAATCTCGCAGATCCTGAGAAGCACCGTCACATCGGGTATGGACTCTCCCCTTTCCCACTTCGAGACGGCCTTGTCCGAATAGTTCAGCTTTTCGGCAAGTTCCAGCTGTGTCATGCCGAAAGAGTTGCGCAGTCCCGCTATGTTCCCCGCGATGACGGATTTTATGTCTTCCACGGCCGTTTTCTCCTTTCCGTCCTCAAAAACGTCTTCTGTATGTCATTTTATCATCTATACCCCCGCAAGTCAATGAATTTCTAGGGAATTCTACTGCCAGTTCGGCTTCTCTACCGGCTTTTTCCCGGGGTTATAGAAAAAATCTACCGATGTTTACGAGACGTATATTCCGGAGACATCTCCGTAGGTTGATATATGCCCGCCGTTTGGATACAATCAGGTCGTAATGACTCACAGACGCAAAGGAGACCACATGGACAGCTACGTCATATTCACCGATTCGGCGTGCGACCTTTCCCCCGAGACTCTCCGGGACTGGGGCGTAAGGTATGAATCGCTCACCTACACTTTCAACACATCCCCCCGGTCATATGAGAACTACGAGCTTCCCTTCCCCGAGTTCTACGGGAGGATGAGGAACGGCGAGGTGGCAAAGACCGCGGCCGTCAACATTGAAAAGTTCCTTGAATCCTTCAGGGAATGCCTGGATAACGGGCAGGATATCCTGTATATCGGATTCTCCAGCGGACTGAGCAACACCGTGAACGCCGGCATCAAGGCTGCGGAGGTGCTCGGCCCGGAGTATCCCGGAAGAAAAATCATCGTAATAGACACTCTCGCGGCTTCCGCCGGCGAGGGGCTTCTTCTGTATTTCGCGGTGGAGGCCAGAAGGCGCGGAGCCACAATCGAGGAGGCCGAATCGGCCGTCAGAGACAGGATCTTCAAACTGGACCACTGGTTCACCGTTGACGATCTGGTATATCTAAAGAGAGGCGGGAGAGTCAGCGCGGCAGCCGCGTTCTTCGGCGGCGTGCTGGGTATAAAGCCCGTGCTGCACGTGGACGACGAGGGGCATCTCATCCCGGTCACCAAGGTCAGGGGCCGCAAGGCCTCCCTGAAGGCTCTGGCAGACAAATATACCGAGCTTGCGGAGACTCCGGAAGAAGGCACTGTATTCATCTCCCACGGGGACTGTATCGAAGACGCCGAGTACCTGGCGGGGCTCATAAAGGAAGCCCACGGAGTCGAAGTGAAGATCATCACGTATGTCGGATCCGTGATCGGGGCCCATTCCGGTCCCGGCACCATGGCTCTGTTCTTCGTGGGCAAAATGAGGTGATGAATTGACTGACACGAAAGAAACCGAAAGGATCAGGGAAAGGTCCTCGAAGATCCAGGATCTTCTGATCATGACCGCCCATGTCATCGCCGCTGCCCTCAGCGTGGCCGCGCTGACGCTGGTCATCATCTTTTCATCCCTGAAGAGCGACATTTGGGCTATAATCAGCGGAACGGTCTACGGAGTGACGCTGGTGTTCATGTATGCTTTTTCCGCCATATACCACGGAAAGCGCGGCCCGGGGCTGCTGCACATCAGGCGCATCATCGACTGCAGCATGATATATGTGTTCATCGGAGGAACGTACACTCCGATCGCCATATGCTCCATCAGGTCGGTGGAACCCAGCTGGGGCATGATCGTATTCTGCGCCATCTGGCTGGCTGCCGCGGTATCCACGGTCCTGACTGCTGTTAACGTAAGGAAATACGCCATGGCAGCCATGACTTTCTTCATAATCATAAGCTGGGTGGCCCTGTTCGCCGTGAGGCCCATAACCAGCTTCCTCCCGGGGCCCGGTATTGCGTGGCTCATAAGCGGAGAGGCGGCATACACCATAGGTGCCGGGATCTACCTGCTCGGAAGAAAACACAGGATCACCCATTCCATCTTCCACCTGCTGGTCCTGGCCGGCAACATACTCCAGTTCATCTGCATCATATTCTACGTAGTACTGTAACCATCACAACTGCCGCAGGGCAGACGGTCGTATCGAAAGGTTTGTCACACAATGAGCGAAAAAGAGAAGAAGCAGGCAGGCGGCGCTGAAGAGGAAAAGTTCCTTGACGGAGCGCTGTTCGCCAAAATGGCCAAAAGCGGCGCTGCCCATCTCAGGGCAAACGCCGATGAAGTAAACAATCTGAACGTTTTCCCGGTCCCGGACGGGGATACCGGAGACAATATGAGCATGACCATCGAGAGCGGGGTCGAGGCTATGAAAAAAGTCGAGACCATAAACCTCGCGGAAGTGATGGCGGCCATGTCGAAGGGCATGCTCCTTGGAGCCCGCGGCAACTCGGGAGTCATTCTGTCCCAGTTCTTCAGCGGCATGGCGAAGGGATTCGAGTCCAACGACAAGGCGGATCCGTATGCCGTGGCCGAGGCTCTCGAGGCCGGAGTCAAGCAGGCGTACAGTTCGGTGCTGACCCCTACGGAAGGCACGATCCTGACAGTGGCCAGGGAAGCCGTCGAATTCGCGGTCTCCCGCCTGGACGAGAACAGCACCATCAAGTCACTGTTCTCGGACCTCACAGACGAGATGCAGGCAAGCCTCCGGAGGACCCCGGAGCTTCTTGAAGTCCTGAGGGAATCCAGCGTCGTGGACAGCGGCGGAGCCGGTCTCCTGTATATAATGGAAGGCTTCAACAAGGTCCTGCTGGGGGACGATACATACTCGGACTATCAGGGAGAGCGGGGACGCTCAAAAGGTCCCGCCGACATCGATCTCTCAAAGTTCAACGAAGACAGCGAGATGGACTACGGGTACTGCACGGAGCTTCTCCTGCAACTCACGAGAAAGAAGACCGATCCTGAAAGCTTCGATGTGGCGGTCATACAGGATTTCCTCCGGACCGTGGGTGATTCCATAGTCTCCTTCCGGGACGGCAATGTCGTCAAGGTCCACGTCCACACCCTGACCCCCGACAGGGTCCTGGAGTTCTGTCTCAGGTACGGTGAGTTCCTGACAGTCAAGATCGAGAACATGTCCGTACAGCACAACGAGACCATACGGGACAGCGCGCCTCCGGCAGCTCCTGCAAAAGCGTCTGACGGGAAGAGGAAAAAATTCGCCACCGTGGCCGTGTGCATGGGCCCGGGCATCGAAGACACCTTCCGCAGCATCGGAGTGGATGAGATAATCCGCGGCGGACAGACGAAGAACCCTTCGGCCGAGGACTTCATCGCGGCCTTTGACAGGCTGAACGCGGAGCACATATTCGTCCTGCCAAACAACGGCAACATAATCATGGCCGCGAAGCAGGCCGCGTCCATCTACAGAAAGGCCGAAATCACCGTCATCGAGAGCAAGGACCTGGGTCAGGGATACATAGCGGCGGCATACATCGATTTTGAAGCCGAAAGCCCCGAAGACGCAGTCGCGGCGTCTCTTGAAGCCATGGAGACCGTCACCACGGGAAGCGTGTCCGAGGCAATCCGTGACGCGAACATGAACGGCGTAAAGATCTCCCTGGGCGACAGCGTCGGGATCGTGGGAAAGAACATAGTGACATCCCGGCCCTCCAGGCTTGAGGCGGCCGAAGCCCTCGCGGATCATATACTGGGCGGTCCGGAAAAGGCCATACTTACGATCTTCCGCGGAAAGGACGCCGGAACGGAAGAATGCAGATCCCTTGAAAAGTATATAGAAGAAAAGTATCCCGATATCGAAATGTACGTCATAGACGGCGGCCAGGAGATCTACCCGTACATCCTGGTGGCCGAATGAGAAACGGTTATTTGAATCTTTTGTGAGGATATTATGATTGTACTGGACATACTGAGCGTGATCCTGTTCGTCATGTTCGTGCTGACCTTTTCACAGAGGCTCGTGTATTACGTAGTGCGGTTCACCGGCATCAAAAAGACATGGACCGCGAAGAGACAGTGTAAATACGCGGTCATGATAGCGGCGCGGAACGAGGAGAACGTGGTCCCCCACCTTATCGACAGCATTAAGAGGCAGGAGTACCCTCAGGAACTCATCGACATATATGTTGTCGCCGACAACTGCACCGACAGCACCGCCGAGGTCTGCCGCCGGTGCGGCGCCCGCGTGTTCGAGCGGTTCGACAGCGAGCACAAAAGCAAGGGCTACGCCCTGCAGTACCTCTACAGGCAGATAAGGGAGGAGCTCCCCGGCGACTATTACGACGGATATTTCGTCTTTGACGCCGACAATTTGCTGGACCCGAAATACATATCCGCCATGAACGACGTATTCTCCAATGACAAGAGAGTCGTTATCGGATACCGTACAGCGAAGAACTTCGAAGGCAACTGGATCAGCGCCAGCTACGGCATATTCTTCCTGACGGAAAGCGAATGCTGCAACAGGCCCAGGGACATACTCAACACCAGCTGCTTCCTGTCCGGCACCGGTTGCCTGTTCTCCTCTGCGCTGCTGGAGGAGCACGGCGGATGGGTGTGGACCGGCCTCACAGAGGATCTGGAGTGCACCTCCACCCTGGTGAGCGAAGGCGAGAAGATCGCCTACTGCGCCGACGCGATCCTTTATGACGAGCAGCCTACGGGACTGAAGATATCGATCCAGCAGCGTACCAGATGGATCAAGGGATATCTGCATGCCATATACATCAACCGCAAGGGGCTGTTCAGGAGGCTGTTCAAGCCCGGCTGGTTCGCCGCCCACGATCTTCTGATGGATATGGGCCCCTTCGTTTCCTTCGTCGTCAATCTGGTCGTCAATATCGTAAGGACATCTATCCTAGTGGCGACCGGAGCCGCCAGCCTCACGTCCATCCTGACGGGCATACTGGGAGCTCTTCTCATGGTATACGGCCTGCTGTATCTGATGGGGATCCTCACGATCATAGCCGAATGGAAGCGTATACCGCTGCCGTGGTGGAAGAAGATCCTGTACTCATTCATGTATTCAATATTTATGTGCACATTCTTCATTTCATATTTCATGACTCTGTTCAGGACTCCCGAATGGAAGCACATACCACACAGCGTATCGAAGTCCATAGACGAGATGGACCTGACGGCAACAAAAAAGGGCACCTGAAAAGTGCTCTTTTTCTTTGCCTTTTTGTCACCGGCCCGTCAGTTTCCTCCGTCCGATTCCGGTTCATCCGGAGCATCACTGGGAAAAACTTCCTGCATATCATGCTGCAATTCCTGCTGCGCTTCCTGCTCCGCCATCTCCTGCTGCAGCATCTCCTGACGCTTCTGTTCCTCGAGCTGCTTCTCAAGCCGTTTTTCCTTTCTCGACTTCGCGGTGTCGATGCTCTTTCCGAACACGAAGAACCTCTGGTACAGGAACTCCAGTACGAAATTGATCAGCATGTTGAGTCCTGTTGCAAGATATTCGTTCCATCCGCACTTTACCGTGAGAAAATCCTCGAACCATACTGAAAACGGGGTGAACACCACGTAGAAGGCTACCACCTTGAGCATGGCCACGGGGACGTTGGCTGCCGACTTGAAGGTGAATTTCCGGTTGAACGTGAAGTTCCAGAGGACCGAACACACCAGAGCTATGAGGTAGCTGACCCAGTAGTCCAGCTTGAGGATCTCGTTCAGCAGGGTGAACACTATTACCTGTAGCACACCGGCGCTGATGGAGAACCCGACGAATTTCAGCGATCTCAGTAATTCTTTTTTCTTCTGTCTCATAACTCTTCTCCTTCGATATGCTCGCAGCCCCTGTCTATGAAATCAGGGCTTCCTATGTCGACATTCAGTTTTCTGTCGTCCGTACTGAATTTCCAGACTGCCGTATGCGGGCAATTGTGGAACCTGAAAACGAATTCGGCCGTATCCGGCTTTATCCGGTATGAAGCTGAGAAATCGCAATCAAGTTTTCTGTCCGTACACATCTCGTTGGGCAGATACGGCTTGAATTTCTGCGCCCGTATAAAGTTTCTCACCCATATCCCGTTCCCGGCCTTGATGGAAATATCGCCGTCCTCACAGGAGAACACCAGCTCCACGGACTCGCTTTCAACGGGCCTGATCTCCACCTTCCTGAATCCGTAAGGGTTATCCTTCAGCCCGAACGTCCTTTTCTCGCTCCACAGGGAAAGATCGTCCGCCGTGGACGAGACAGGCATATAGGCGGGAATAAAGAGCTTTTCGTCGTCAGCGCCGTAAAGACCGTCCGCAAGGTCGTATACAGACTCCATCTCACCCTGCATGTCTCCGATCATTCCCTGCACTGCGAACACCATATCGTGCTCCGGAAGTATCACGCACAGCTGGCCGAAAGCGCCGTCGCCCCTGTATCCTTCCCTGTGGTTCTTCCAGAAATGGAGCCCGTATCCCTCCTGCCAGTCGGGGCTCGGATAGATCATCGACGTGTCCGAGACCGGGTTGTGTACGTCCTCGGTCCATTTCCTGTCCAGTATCCTTCTGCCGTTCCAGACGCCCCCGTTGAGGTACAGCTGGCCCAGTTTCGCGATATCGTCGCAGCTGACCTGTATCCCGGTACCGCCCTGAGCCTGTCCGCCCTTCATGGTCATCCATCCGACACCTTCTATGCCCAGCGGTCCGAACAGTTTTTCATTGAGATAATCGAGAAGGCGCATGCCTGTGAGCCGTTCCACGATGCAGGCAAGCAGAGCGGAGGCTCCCGTGTTGTACGTGAAATGGGTCCCGGGCTCATATTCCGGCCTTATTCCGAAGAACGCCTTCACGGGGTCGTCTGCCAGATTCATTTCGTGCATCACGCATCTTCCGTGGCCCGTGTTCATGGAAATGACGTTGAGGACCGTCATTCTCAGAAATTGCGGAGCCGGATCAAGAGGGATCTTATCAGGGAATATGTGGGCTATCCGGGCGTCAAGTGTAAGTTTCCCCTCTGAGACGAGGAGACCGATCGCCGTTGACGTGAAGCTCTTTGAAAGCGAATATGATTCCCTTTTGTCTTCTATCCAGTAGGGCGGGACTGCGAACCTTACGACCGTCCTGCCGTGGTGTAGCACATGCAAGGCATGGACCTCGCCACTCGGGCTGTTACGCCTGAAGAAAGCGTTCAGAGCCTTGTTTGATACCTTCTCGTCGATAAAGAAATTATTCATGTCGGAACCCTCAAAACTTATTTCACAGGGATTATATCACAGCGCGCACGTCTACGCAATGCCGGTTGCCTTGACGGATGCGGGGGCAGGTAGTATAATTCGAGACGTGAAGATTTTGGGAAGGAAGGTTTGCTGAATTGAAGATAGATATCACCGAACTGATGAACCACCGGTCGTACCGGATAGACTTTGACTACCGCTTCGATCCCGGAAAGACAGACGCCGAATGCGTCGGGCTCCCGGACGACATACGCATCTGCGAAAACGGGATACACGTTACAGGAACGGTCAGCGACAACCTTGGCATAATGACGTTTTCCGCCGAGGTGTCAGCGGAATATGAGACCGTCTGCGCAAGGTGCCTTGAAGAACTGCACCGGTCCATCGATTTTCCCGTTGAAAGGACCGTCGTGGTATCCGGATCAGGCTCGGGCAGAAGCTTTGACAAAAGCCACCTTAGCGATGACGGTGAGTGGGACGGCGTCACTGACGACGTGCTGTTCGCGAACGAATCCTGGATCCTGCCTGATGCCGACATCATAGAGGAGCTCTCACTGAGGCTGCCCATGTTCTCCCTCTGCAGTGACGACTGTCCCGGCCTGTGCCCGAAATGCGGGAAGCCCCTGAAAGACGGCCCCTGCGGCTGCGAAGAGGAGGAATATGTGAATCCTCAGATGGCAATTTTGAAAAAACTACTTGAAAACAAGGACTAGGTGTGTTATAATTGCATGCAATTTGAATATAGCATCTGTATTTAAATACAGGGGAGGTTTACAATGGCTGTACCGAAGAGAAAAACCTCGAAGGCAAGACGTGACAAGAGACGCTCCAGCGTCTGGAAGATTGCTGCGCCCGAGATGGTGATCTGCTCTCACTGCGGTGAATACACAGTTGCTCACCGTGTGTGCAAAGCCTGCGGTTATTACGACGGCAAGCAGATAGTTGACAAAACTGAAAAAGAAAAAGCGTAAGATATGTTCCGTGTTACCATTGGATAGCACGGACCGCTTTTTTTGTTGTCTGGAGTATATATGTATCATAAAGCATACAGCAGGAACACCGCCGCTTTCGTCACTGTCCTGGTCCTGGCGTTAATATGCCTCATCGCGGCCCTCTTCCCGGTCGTTTCCGCCGGCTACGGGCTGCAGGTACCCCGCCTGCTCTCTGCTCTCTGGCGCCCGATCTTCTGGATCTCCCTCGGAGCAGGGCTCGTAATTGCAGGCCGGTTCCTGATGACGAGATTCGTATACGCGCTGCGCCTGTCCTCGGATCCCCTTCCGGACGATACAGGCTATGCGTACGAAGGCGCTCCCGGGTATATACTGGACACCCCCGTCTACCGCTCCGACTCCCTGGATCTCCTGATCCTCAAGAAAGTGGGGCTCGGAAAGGAATTCACGGATTTCGACATGCCTGTCACCTCATTCGTCTCATGTGCCGAGGTGAACATAAGATCTGTCTTTTCGCGGAAGTCTGCCCTGACGGCCTGCGAAAAGGAGGCTCCCGGCCTGGTACCGGAAAGGCTTTACGACTACACCACCCCTTTTTCCTCTCACAGCGCCCTGCTCCTGGTATTCAATGACGGCGAACGGCGGACCGGCCTGCTCATCGATGACGGGAATCAGGTCGCCGGGTATTTCAGGAAACGCGCGGGAAAATAACGAGTCTAAAAAAATCACCCCTATAGTTCACTGAACTGACCATAGGGGTTTCTGTGTATTACCTGTTATTATCTCTCCGTGAACCTTATCCTCTCGCCGTTTTCAGGCCTGAATATATAGACCTTATGGGCTTTGAGACGGAACCTTACCTGTCCGCTTATGGAGCCATAGTCTATGTCTGAGTTCACGATCGTCCTTACCAGCTCGCTCTGGCAGGCATCGTTTTTTGAAACTATGCTGATGTCCCTGCCCATCACTTCGATGTTCCTGAGAGTGCAGGTCAGACTGCCTTCCGGATCAACTTCGAACCCCTCCGGACGGACGCCGACCAGGACTTCGGTATCCCCGCAGTCACAGTTTATGTCCATGACCTTTTCGGAACCGATGTACAGTCCTCCGTCCCCGATCCTTCCGGAAAACATGTTGATCTGCGGCGTTCCCAGGAACTGGGCGACGAACTGGTTCGCCGGATCGTCATATACCTCCTGAGGCTTTCCGATCTGGTTTACCACGCCCGCCTTCATTACCACGATAAGGTCTGATATGCTCATGGCCTCTTCCTGGTCATGGGTCACGAACACCGTCGTGATCCCGGTCTCCTTCTGGATCCTGCGGATCTCTTCCCTTGTCTGGAGCCGCAGCCTTGCGTCGAGGTTCGACAGGGGCTCGTCCAGCAGAAGGACCTTCGGCATCTTCACAAGGGCTCTTGCAATAGCGACACGCTGCTGCTGTCCTCCTGACATCTCCGCCGGCTTCCTTTCCATGAGACGATCTATCTGGACAAGTCTGGCCGCCTTCATAGCTCTCTCGTTCATTTCTTCTTTCGTGAGCCTGTCCTTGCCCTTGAGGTTCTGGAGCGGGAAAAGGATGTTCTGAAGAGCAGTCATATGAGGGTACAGCGCGTAGTTCTGGAACACCAGCCCCACTCCCCTGTTCTCAGTGGGAAGGTTCGTCACGTCGTCCTCTCCGAAATATATCTTTCCTTCGGTAGGATTCTGAAGGCCGCATATAAGATACAGGGTCGTGGATTTCCCGCAGCCCGAAGGCCCCAGCAGGCCTACCAGCTTGCCGTCGGGAATCGTGAAATTGAAGTGATCCACGGCCACAACGTCCTGTCCGCCCTTTTTTCCTCTCGCAGGAAAGATCTTGGTAAGGTTCTCCAGTACGATTTTCATAATAATGTCCTTTCGACGGGCTTTTCATGCTGAAAGTATACCATAATGCAAGATAAAAATCTATCGCATAGCGCAAAAATATCCCGTTCCTTTTTCCGGAACGGGAATCGTTTTCTGATTCAGTTTTTGAGATCGTCGGGTGATGCAGGCTTGTAGAAGAGCTCTATCACCAGATCTCTGAGAGCCTCTTCGTCGGGATAGAACTCGACGAACTGTTCTCCGTCTTTCGCCTCGCCTTCTATCGTCCTGATGCCTTCGAATTCATAGGTGGTCATCAGCTCCAGAAGCCTCTGCAGCTGATCCACCGTGCAGTTCGAGGTCACATAATTCTTGATCTTCTTGTAAAGACCCGAGACATCGAAATCTTCAGTATCATTGTATTTGTCGAACAGCGCGTTCAAATATTGTCTCTGCCTTTCCATCCTGGAAAGGTTCGTGCTGTCGGCCATGGAACCTCTCGCCTGGATGTATTCCAGGGACTGGCTGCCCATCAGCTTTACTTTTTTGCCCTGCGTGTATCCCGGCCCGAAGACTGAGGTGAAGTCGGCCAGCAGCTCTACTTCCACGCCGTCAACACTGTCATTGATGATCGGGATGGCATCCATGGTCAGTGCGAGATAGTGGTTGACCTTTACGCCGTACAGCAGGTTCTCTACTGCGCTCACCATGTTCCTGCAGTGCGCCTCATCATCGGAACCGTAGGCGTACGCAAGGGTGATCTGCGCTATCTGAGTTCCGACCTTCTGGTTGGTCGAGTCGTTCAGCAGGTTGATCTCCGTCATGGTGTCGCGGTTAATATGGATTATCGTGAATGTTCTTTTGGCCTTGTCCAGGATAACAAGGGCGTCAAAGTCGGACTGGGTATACTTCCTGCCGCTCTGCTCCCTTTGCTCGCTGGTATCGGTACCCATTATGAGCAGCGTCTCTATATTCCTGTTGGGGATGTAGACGTCTTCTCCGATATATATGGCGCCTTCCGTGGAAGCCGAATATGAGAACCTGTCAGCGTCCCTGTTCTTGACGTACTGCTCTACTATCGCGACCGCAATGATAAAGGACGCGACAATAAGAAGGAGCACGGCAATAAACACAACTATTTTACGTCGTTCTTTCTTCTTCATTTTATCGCGTCCTATCATCACTTTTCAGAATCGATGTTTATCGTCTGAACGGTCTTAGTGCTTCTTTGCCTTCAGTGCGCAAACGACTGCGAATGCTCCGAAGAGAACAGCGCATGCGATGGAAGCAGGAGCATAGTCAACTACGCCGGTCTGAGGGGATACGGGTCCGTCAGGATTCTGAGCGGGAGCCTCGCCACTGTCACCAACTATGATGAACGGAGAGAGGTTGTCGCATCCGATCGTGATAACCGCGTTGTCACCCATCTTGCTGTCTTCGATCTTCCAAGCTTCTGCGCCTTCGGGAAGGTGAAGAACTGCTACGAGATCTTCCGGCTTCTCAATGCCATCAACCTCAATGTCGAATTCTATGCGCTTGCCCTCGATGAGGGAAGGATCGCCGATCCATTCTGCATAGAAAACGGCTACGGGAGCAGCATTCTCCATCGGAATCCCCTTTGTAGCTTCAGCCCAAAGAGCCTCAATGTCACCGTCGAAACGGTAGACCTTGAGCCAACCATCCTGGTTAGCTTCTGCTGCCTTGATCTCTCCGACTGTTGTGCCGGAAAGTCCGTCAACATCGTCGACGTCGCCCATGTAGAGTTTAAGCATCTCTACAGTGATGTACTGATCAACAGTGCCGTCTTCATTGAGGATCCTACCGCAGTTGGTAACTGCTCCTTGAGGTGTTGTGTTCCATACGAGACGTACTGTGTCAGGACGTTCAGCGCTGGGAGTAACAGCAGAGATTGCGGTAATCATCAAAGCAAGTACAAGCACTACTGCAGTAAAGAGCCTTGTTCTTTTCATTGTGATTTCTCCTTTTCATTGATATCAATAAAAATGCTATATACTGAAACAAGACGCAGGCTAGTTGTCCGCCAAATCATCTTGTAATACAGCCAAAACCAAGAAACGTTTGCTGCTGTCTTCATTGAGACAGGTAGACAGGACGATCACCCTGTCTCCGTACTGGGGAGTGATGTCCTTGTTGAAGTTTGCCCCGAGAGCCCTGACGTTCTGAACTCCCTTGATGAAGTTGTTGAACCAGTACTCTACGGAAAAATCATATGTGTACATTATGTGGATGTTCTCATACGGAACCGCCGCGAACACCGTATAATGCCTGACTTCGCCCGGAAGGTATATCTTTATGTCGCTGCACTGGGCGAAGGTTGTCGGATTGGTATATATGGACTGGAGCTGGCCGAACAGTATGCCCGACCACATGGTGTGCCCGTAGATAAGTGTCACCGGGTCGTTGAACGTGTCCGAATTGTATGACGCCTGGGTGAAAATGGCTCCGCCAACATAATACGACCCGTCATAGGCTGTCGTCAAGTACCTGTTGTCATCCGTCTTGCTCTGGAGCACCGGATAATCGACGAGAGTTCCGTTTATCTCGATCCAGGCATATATGTCCGGATTGATGGTATGCAGGTAATCGAAATCAAGCAGCTGATCATTCGTGGCAGGCAGCTGGCGCGAGGTGTCCTCTGTGCTTTCCACGGTTTCTTCAGTATCCTCAGTATCCTCTTCCGTGTCGGTCTCCGTGTCTTCCGGCTCTTCCGTCTCGGTCTCCGTATCTTCAGGCTCGTCGGTGTCCGTCTGGACCGGTTCTTCCGTCTCGGTATCGGTGGAAAGATCCGAAGTCTCGAACTGCTTTATGGAATCTCTGAGTTCCTCCAGCTTCTCTCCGCTGTCCTTGGAATTGGAGCTTATCACCGTGGCCACTATGGCTCCGGTCGCGATGACCGCACATACTATTGCCGCTATGATAAGTATTCTCTTCTTTTTCATCTGAAGATCACATGCCGTCCTTTCTCAGCACCATGACGCTCCGGTGGTAAATCTCCCGCAGCATCTCTTCCCCGAGCTTATCCGATATCACGCGCAAAGCCTCCTGCATGTTCGGCGGCCTCGTGGTCAGGTTGTGGCAGTCCGTGCCCAGAAGATGTATCTGTCCTTCCCTGAGCATTTTCAGGGCCTTCCTCCTGGTGGATCTCGTGCCGAAGAAATCAGCGTTGGACTGTATCATTACTCCCTGGTTCAGGAGCGTGTACAGCATGTCCTCGGAAAAGAATCTCAGATGCCTCTCGATGTGCGCGATCACTATCTGGAAGTTCTTGTCGCGGTTCAGCGAGATGACCTCGTCGATAACGCGCCTGGTCCACGGCTGGAACGGCATCTCCAGAAGAAGACATCTCGATCCGGCGATCCTGAGTCCCGGAAGTTCCTCCATGGCAGTTATGCCCTCGAAATAGGCAACCTCAGCTCCGACCCTTACCGGAAGGATCTTTCCTCCTCCGGCCTCCGCCAGCAGGTTCAGGCATCTTTTCCTTTTATCTATAAAGTGTTCGTATGTGTCGTGAGTAGCGTAGAAATGGGGTGTGAAAACGACTGCAGTGACGCCCTGTTCCGCAGAGGATCTGAGCATCCCGATGCTCTCCTCCGGTGAGGAACTGCCGTCATCTATGCCCGGAATCATATGGGAATGGAAGTCTATGACCCCCACAGCCGGTTTTGATCCCACGTCCATCATTCGCCTTCAGTCACGGAGATCTCATCGTTATCGTGAGCTTCCCGTGCCTTCGGATCATATGCTTCCTTGGAATAATACTTGTAGTACTTGCCGTACTTGCCGTACTTCCTGTATTTGTAATATTTCTGCCCCGCCTGCGCACATGTCAGGACAAAGCCGATGATATTCGCGTTGTTCATCTTGAGCTGTCTGACCGTGTCGTTCAGCAGGCCCTTGTCCACGTAATTCTGTCTCACCACGAGGATCATTCCGTCACAGAGCTTTGAAAGAATGAGAGCGTCAGAAACGGCTGAGATGGGGGGAAGGTCTATGATTATGTACTGATACGTCTTCTTGAGTGTCTCAAGCAGGACCTCCATGCGTCTCGAGGAAAGAAGCTCGGACGGGTTCGGAGGAAGATTCCCGCAGCTGATTATCGGCAGGTCCTTGAGGGCCGGGATGTGCTGGACGAGGTTTTCTCCGTTGTTCTCGCCGACGAGCAGGTTGCTGAGTCCGGGAGCGGTGTTGATGTCAAGGCTCTTCGCGATCTGCGACAGACGCATGTCAGCGTCTATCACAAGGACTTTCTTGCCTGCCTGAAGCATGTCGTAGCCAAGATTGATGGATGTCGTGCTCTTTCCTTCATGAGCCATGGAACTGGTAACGCCGATGACTCTGCAGGTATTCTTGTCTGCGAAACTGAAGATAACGTTCGTACGGAGTCTCTTGTGTGCTTCGGATACCGCGAAAGGTCTGCCGTTCCCGATCGTGAACTCATTGAGTTCGGACATCATGACTTCTTTTTTGTTTTTGTTAGCCTTGCTCACGTTACTTCTCCTCCGCTGACTTCTCGCCGCTGCCGTGGTACGCGTAGTTCTTGTAGTAATACTTTCCGTACTTTCCGTAACCCTTGGAGTGGCTGCTCTCGTTCGCGTCGGGTATGACTGCGAGGACAGGGATGTCGAATCTCTGGTCGAGGTACTCCTCGTCCCTTACCGTCGTGTCAAGCAGGTCGATGATTATGATCACGGCCGCGCTGAGCACGAATCCGATGACAAGTCCGATCACCGCATATCTGGTGTAGCTTGGGCCCTTGCGAACACCCTGTACCGGGTAGTCGACTATTCTCACGGAACTTCCCGCGACGATCTCGGAGATCCTGTCGGGAAGGATGTCAACGATCGTGTCCGCTATGCGCTTGGCCTCGGTGGGATCCTTCGATGTGACGTCAACGCTGAAGATTTCGGTGTTGTCCACCGAGCTTGCCGATACCATCTGCCTGAGCTGAGCGTATGTATATCCCAGTCCAGCCACCTCGTTCACTCTCTCGAGGGTGACTCTGGTCTTCAGGATGACGATATATGTCTGCAGAAGGCTCTTCGCCGCAGTCAGCTCCGATGTGGAGATACTGAACGACGTGCCTCCGAGACTTACGTTGGCGTTGTTTACGTAAAGCTGAGCGCTCGACTCATATGTGGGTGAGATGAAGAACGCTGCTATACCGAGGGCTATGGCTCCGCAGAGGATCATTGCTATACCGATGATCCATGCCTTTTTCCACAGAAGCTTCAGCAGCCTCAGAAGGTCTATCTCGACCTCTTCGTTGTTCCTGACTTTTTCGTTCATGAGGGTCCTTTCACAGGTTCGAATTTTTGCTTAATTCATTTCCCGAAAAAACGGCATAGTTATCCCATAAGCAAAATACACCAGTTTTGGTAAATTATAGAATATTTTTGCTATGATGTCAACCTTTTTCAGTGTCGGAAACCGCACAAATATATGCAATATACGGAGATTATCCGGGTTTTTTTGTTGTTTTTCAACACATTTTATTATCAACATGCAATAATGAGGCAAAACATGCTCTTCAGTTCCCCCGAAACCACTGGGTACAAAGTGGCTCCGGACTAGTTCATATCGGTCAGATTCAGCTTCCTGACCTTGCGCAGAACTATGAAATTCACAGCAGCCGAGAACAGGAAAGTGACAGCGGCGGCCAGAAGCCAGGCCAACAGGCTGACATTTCTGTCAAACTGGACAAATGACTGCTCGAGTGACTGCACTATGCTGTAGGCCATCAACGCCCCCAGAACGATGCCGAGGACGATCCCTGCCGAAGTGGTGACCACGTTTTCCCTGCCCACGTACCTGATCACGTCGCCGGTGGAAAAACCGTTGATACGCATGACCGTCATCTCGCGTTTCTTCTGGAGGAACTGGATGTTTGTAAGGTTAAGAAGCACGACTCCCGCCATGATGGCCGCCATGCCGATGAAGAGGCTCACAACAGAATCGATAACTCCGGTCGATGCCTCAAAAACGGATTTGTCCTTATCCGCCGGAATAAACGACTCAACGCCGCCAATCTTCTCTGTTTCCTTTTTCAGATCCTCCTCATCCATTCCGTTGAGTCTGACGAATATCATGTTCGGCAGTGCTTCTTTCCCGAACACCGATTCGTAATACTCCCGGCTCATGACAGCGGGCAGCCCTATATAGTTCTCGAATACCCCTGCCACACGGACTGATGCTGTGTCCGTAAGGTTCACTGTCATTTCGAGTTCGTCGCCCACTTCAAGACTGTTCGTCTCGGCAAACCGGCGGCAGATCAGCACTCCGTCCCCGTCGGGAACAACAGGCTTTCCTGTCCTCCAGTCAAGCAGATGATACAATCCGGATATGGATTCCAGGTCCCCGCAAAGCAGCCTCACGGAACCGGTGCTGTCAGTAAAGGTGGAAACGTTTGCTTCGTAAAGGACCGTATATTCAGCGCCTGCCTCGTCAAGGAACCAGATGTTTCCCTCCTCACTGTTCAGTGTCTCGACGATGATCTCAAGACTCCCGGCCAGGGCATCCTCCATGCGGTCCGTCTCAAGCAGCCGCTCCATGATTTTCCATGTTGCCTTTGTAAATCTTTTCTCCGCAGGCATTCCGGTTATCCTCCTTATCTCCGCTGGTTTGCTGTGACCAGATGTTTCGCTCAAAAACAGAAAAGCCCGGAACTGTTTCCGGGTCTTCCCATATGGTTTTCAAATGGCACGTTGCACCAAAAAAGATATTTTGCTTTTTTGTGTTATCGAGGGCGTTTTCTCATTCATAAACCAGAAGTCAAGAGGATGACTCCTGGTTTATTTCAATTTTTGAGATAGCCGATATAATGATATCAGGCTACAGTTTTTTGCTTGCTTTACAAAGATGTCGCCATTTGCCTGACCGCCGCTAAGTAGTCCTTGTCGTGATTAGTGATGATCCCCATATCTTCCAATCCAAGATAACCAAGAAAATCACCATCATAAGAAAATTTGGCGCCATCATACATGTCCGGATCACCAGAACTCAGAAACATGGCA
>JAEEGL012684955.1_pt1 | contig 26487 bp, 18 predicted proteins | sample 9134231 | NCBI WGS metagenome assembly JAEEGL01 (sample SAMN16246548, study PRJNA631951) | gut metagenome | biome: gut microbiome; feature: rumen; material: fiber-attached | host: Bos | place: Iran: Karaj | collected 2018-10 | reverse complement strand
GGTCAGACACGCAATATGGTGGTGTATTATCCAAACTCACTGCCGGAAAACTCTCCTTTGTTCATCATCACTCATGGTATGAACCAAGACCCTGAATACCAATTTGGGGCAGACAAGATGTACGAGTTGATCGATACTGCCAAGTTCGTGATTGCCTACCTTCGAGGTATCGACAAGACATGGGACACAGGTGGTACGAGAGACCTGAACTTCGTCAGTAAGACCATTGACGAAATGGCTGCCAAGTTCAATATCGACACCAATCGTGTGTATTGGTCGGGCTTCTCGATGGGTTCAGCACTTATCTACCACGGCATGGCAGACATGCAGGACAAGATTGCTGCTTTTGCTCCTACCAGCGGTATTGCTTTCGGAGGCAAGGAGTGGCAAAGATGTACGAAACCTGTTAATGTGATTCACTGTCATGCTTATGGAGACGATGTGTTCAAGTATGACGAATGGAACATACGCGATTATGTCACATCACTGGCATTAGAATTAGACGAATGTAAAACATACAAGAAAACCGTTAATTACAGAACACTTGGAGGTAATACAGGTGACAGAGAATTATGGACTGATGGCAAAAACGGAACCTCTGTGGAGCTATTCTCTTACAATGCCAACTGGCACAACCCTTCAACAGGAAACTCAAAGGAAATTTGGAACTTCTGTAAGCGCTATTCGCTCGACCCGAACATTCCCAGCGCAAGAATCCTGTCGCCTTTGGCTGCAGACACATACACCTACCTCGATACCATCAAGATAGAAGTCAGAGCGTACGACAAAGACGGTACGATAAAGATGGTACAGCTATATCTTGACGGCACAATGCGTAAGGCGTTCCGAGACATCACTGCCAAAGATACAATCGTAAGGTACGAGTGGGCCAATCCTAAAGCCGGAAACCACACCATCCGAGTGGTAGTAACCGACAACGACAACAAGAAGAAAGAGATGTCACGCGCCATCACGGTTGAGAACCCTACCCCCATCGTCATGACAGAAGCATGTTACGAAAATAACTCGTTCGACCTTCCGTTGACAATCAATTCGTTCCGCTATGCCTTTGACCTCAAAGTGGAGGCAGAAAATGTCGTAGCATATATGTCAGGCTCATCAGGCAGAATCGATCTGCAAGCGGAAGAGACAGGATTGAGTAATGTCATCACGCTCAAGACGGAAGAGGGAACAGAGATACAGGAAGGAACCTACATCATGTATATCACAAAGGTGAAAGACGAGCGTGGAGTAACCGCCAGCACTTTTAAATTCACTTATACCTTTGGTGTGAGTGAGACCTCGTCAGCTGCTATCAAGTACAAGAAACCGTTCCTGGACGCACTTCAGCAGGCGAAAGACCTCTATGCAGCCACAGCAGATTCCCTCTATGACACCGCAGAAAAACTGCGTGTGGCTGTGAATGACGTGATTACACAATACGAGAACTTCACCAGCACCTCACCAACGGCCTATGAAGAAGCCACAGAAGCCATCAACCAGGCAATAGAGCCGCTGATTACACGTAAACAAAATCTGGATGACTATTACGACCTGATAGCCAGAGTGGACGAGGTCATCGCTCAGTATGCAGACATTGCTTCCGTCAACACTACCAGTGCATACACACGACTTGTGAAGGCACGCGACTACTATAGCGGTGATTCAAAAATCAAGAACGACACCGTCATCCTTAACTCCATCAAGCAGTTGACATCATATCTTGACAAGCTACTGAGTCTGACCTCCGGTATTGATGAGATAACAGCCGTGAAAGAGGCGAACAGCAAATACTACAATTTGCAAGGCCAGCAAATCAACTCCTTACATAAAGGTATTCATATCATCAATGGAAAGAAAGTACTGGTGAGGTGAAGGGCTGTAGGGCTGTAGAACTGTAGGGCTGTAGGGCTGTAGAACTGTAGGGCTGTAGGGCTGGAGAGCTGTAGGGCTGTAGAACTGTAGAGCTGTAGGGCTGTAGAACTGGAGAGCTGGAGAACTAAGGGCTGTAGAACTGTAGAGCTAAGAGCTGTAGGGCTGGAGGGATGTAGAGCTGTAGGACTGTAGAGCTGTAGGACTGTAGAGCTGTAGGACTGTAGAGCTGTAGAGCTGTAGAGCTGTAGGACTGTAGAACTGTAGGACTGTAGAACTGTAGAGCTGTAGAGCTGTAGAGCTGTAGAGCTGGAGAGCTGGAGGAATGTAGAGCTGTAGAACTGTAGAACTGTAGAACTGTAGAGCTGTAGGACTGTAGAACTGTAGAGCTGGAGGGCTGGAGAGCTGGAGAACTGTAGGGCTGTAGGACTGTAGAGCTGTAGGGCTGTAGAACTGTAGAGCTAAGGGCTGTAGGGCTGTAGGGCTGTAGAGCTGTAGAGCTGGAGAGCTAAGAGCTGTAGAGCTGGAGAGCTGGAGGGCTGTAGAGCTAAGAACTGTAGAGCTGTAGAGCTGTAGAACTGTAGAGCTAAGGGCTGTAGAACTAAGGGCTGTAGAGCTGGAGGAATGGAGAGCTGGAGGGATGGAGAACTAAGAGCTAAGGGCTGTAGAACTGTAGAAAAAGGGCTGTAGAGCTAAGAACTGTAGAGCTGTAGGGCTGTAGGGCTGGAGAACTGTAGAAAAAGGGCTGGAGAGCTGGAGAACTGTAGGGATGGAGAGCTGTAGAGCTGTAGAACTGTAGGGCTGTAGAGCTGTAGAGCTGTAGAGCTGTAGAAAAAGGGCTGTAGAGCTAAGGGCTGGAGAACTGTAGAAAAAGGGCTATAGAGCTGGAGAGCTGGAGAGATAAGAAATAAATAAAAATAACTACCCCTTTTGGGGGCGTGTGCTTGAAAACCACGCTAAAAAAACAAGAAACATGAAACAAAACAAATCAGAGAACGCTACAATTGTCGGCAATCCGTCAACCCCTTTCAAAGGGGACAAAAAAAGAACTTATGTGAGTATTTCCTTCATGCTGATGGGAATTCTTTTCTGTGTGTGTCTTATCACTTCTAACCTGCTTGAGACCAAGGTGTTCCGCGTCTATGGCGACATTTCACTCACCTGCGGTTTCATTATCTTCCCTATCTCGTACATTCTCAATGACTGTATTGCAGAAGTATGGGGGTATCGTAAAGCCCGACTGATTATCTGGGCGGGGTTCTTGATGAATTTCTTCGTCGTTTTAATGGGAGCCATTGCCTGTTATCTCCCTGCGCTCGACCCAGAGAGCGATCGTGCGTTCTGCCAGACATTCATGTTTGCACCCCAAGTCACTATGGCCAGCTTCATCGCCTTCGTGGTAGGATCGTTCCTCAATGCATGGGTGATGAGCAAGATGAAATTAGCTAAAAGAAACAAAGGACATAAAAACTATTATTTCTCCCTCAGAGCCATCGCTTCGACAATTGTAGGCGAAAGTGCTGACTCCATCATCTTCTTCCCATTGGCATTCTACATCTTCCCTACCATTATCGAAGGTGCTCCCAAGGTACCGTTCGAGGTATTGATCAGCTTGATGGTCACCCAAGTCATTGCTAAGACACTCTACGAGATTGTCGCACTGCCAATCACCATCCGTGTGGTCAACTACGTGAAGAAACATGAGGGTACCGATGTATATGATGATGACGTATCGTACAACGCATTTAAGATAAAAGAACTATAATAGGTGAAAGGTGAAAGGTTAAGGGTTAAGGGTTAAGGGTTAAGGGTTCAAGATTCAAGATTCAGGAGTCAAGAGTCAAGGGTCAAGGGTCAAGGGTCAAGGGTCAAGGGTCAAGAGTCAAGAGTTGAGAGTTGAGAGTTGAGAGATTAAGGATTCAGGATTCAAGATTCAGGATTCAAGAGTCAAGAGTCAAGAGTCAAGAGTCAAGAGTCAAGATTCAGGATTCAAGAGTCAAGAGTCAAGAGTCAAGATTAAGAAAGATAAGATTATATGGAACGAAATGAAGAAGGTTTGCAGTCATTAGGACGTAAGACCGAATATAAGACCGACTATGCACCGGAGGTGTTAGAAACATTTGTGAACAAACACCCAGAGAACGACTACTGGGTACAATTCAACTGTCCGGAATTTACCAGTCTCTGTCCCATCACGGGTCAGCCCGACTTTGCAGAGATACGTATCAGCTACCTGCCCGATCAACGAATGGTTGAAAGCAAGAGTCTGAAACTCTATCTCTTCAGTTTCCGCAATCATGGAGACTTTCATGAAGACTGTGTCAATGTCATTATGAAAGACCTTATCCGTCTGATGGACCCTAAGTATATTGAAGTGACAGGGTTCTTCACCCCACGTGGCGGCATTTCAATCTATCCCTATGCCAATTATGGACGTCCAGGTACCAAATACGCAGAACTGGCCACTTATCGAATGCAGAATCATAACCTGTAATCACTACATACATGAAACAAAAGATCCTCATACTCGCATTAATGATGCTCCCCATGACTGCATGGGGACAGGGATTGACTCAATGGGTATTGGATCGTCTTGACTCGATGGCTACCAAAGGAATCGATCGTAACTACATCGACCTACCCAAGTATCCATGGACAATAGAAGCCCGTATCACGGAAAGTAACTCAAGGATGAACATGACGTCCAGATGGGAAGATGAAGAAGAATTAGACGGTACGGCAGACTTCAGCATCACGACCCATAATGGCTATCATCCTGCGTTAGGATTGAAAATCAGTTATCGAGGAACAGGCATCGGTTTTTCCAAGCGGTTGAGCAGCAAAGGCTCCAGTTTCTCCTTTAACTCAACGAGTGGACATTATGGATTTAATTTAAGCCTGAAATCATTCGAAAACACCAATGCAGATTTCCTCGCATCAGGTTATGAAGAAGGCGTCCCTACTCAACTACAAGACAATTTAGAGGTGGAGCATCCTATCAAGGTACGTTCACAGTTCCTTGATGCCTACTACATGTTCAACGGCTCACACTACTCATACGCAGCAGCCAATAAGCCAGGACTGATACAGCGGCGCTCAGCTGGTTCGGTGGTAGCAGGCATCATGTATTATCACGCCAGTGTGGACTTCATCAGTAACAACATCTCTAACGTCTTCTTAAACATACTGATGCACAACATCGGAAAACAAAAGATGTCACAAGCCAGTATTGGGGTTGGGTATGCTTATAATTGGGTACCAGCACGCGGATGGTTGGTCGGTGCTGTAGTCATGCCTATGTTCACTTTCTATAACCGCACTAAAACCTATCGCTATGAAGTGGCTTATATTGGAGACAAAGAAATTGAAGATGATGATTTTTTTGAAGAAGGTGAAGACATGTTCTTAGTGTCAGATCCAATGATAGAGCGCACCCCAAACAAATTAGAGTTCAACTATGACGGTCGCTTATCCATTATCCGTAACTGGGAACGTTTCCATGTACGGCTAACTGGACAGTACCACCATTTCACTTATGGAAATGACGACACCCACGGATGGCTTTCAGACTGGTCTGCTTATCTATCTCTGGGTTATCGGTTTTAAGTGACTGCACTCACAAATCGGTCATTTTTCATCGACCTGGGTGAATTTCTTATGTTCAACAAAAAAAAATTGCAAATCGTAAATGGTATTTGGAAAACATTTACTAACTTTGCATTCAAATATGTGCTTAAATTTTTAATTTTTTAATTAAAACGTAATAGTATGAATATCAAAGATTACAACTTCGACGGCAAAAAAGCTATCGTACGTGTTGACTTCAACGTGCCTATTCAGGACGGAAAGATCACAGACATGACTCGTATCAACGGTGCAGCTCCAACTCTCAAACTGATACTTGAGAAAGGTGGAAGCCTTATCATCATGTCACACATGGGTAAGCCAAAAGGCAAAAAGAAACCAGAACTCTCACTCAGCCAGATTGTTGACGCAGTTAGTCAGACTCTGGGTGTTCCTGTTAAATTCGCTCCAGACTGTGCTGACGCATCAGAAGCCGCAGCAGCTCTGAAGAAAGGCGAGGTATTGTTGCTTGAAAACCTCCGTTACTACCCTGAGGAAGAAGGCAAGCCTGTAGGTATAGAGAAAGATGATCCTGCATATGAGGATGCAAAGAAAGAAATGAAAGGTCGTCAGAAGGACTTTGCAAAGAAGTTGGCTTCATACGCTGACTGTTATGTGATGGATGCCTTCGGAACAGCTCACCGCAAGCATGCATCTACTGCAGTCATTGCAGACTACTTCGATGCAGACAACAAGATGTTAGGCCTGTTGATGGAGAAGGAAGTACAAGCTGTTGATAATGTCCTCAGCAACATCAAGCGTCCATTCGTTGCCATTATGGGTGGTTCTAAGGTTTCTACCAAGATCGGTATCATTGAGAACCTCCTCGGTAAGGTAGATAAGCTCATCCTCTGTGGTGGTATGACTTATACATTCATGAAGGCTCACGGTGGTAATATCGGTAACTCAATTGTTGAGCTTGACAAGCTCGACGTAGCTCTCGGTGTAGAGGAAATGGCAAAGAAGAACGGTGTTGAACTCGTTCTCGCTGAAGATTCTGTATGTTGCACAGGCTACGACTTCTCTACATTCTCTGTTAAGCCAGGTGCTCAGATCAAGACTTTCCCATCAAACGCTATCGAAGACGGATGGGACGGCCTCGATGCAGGACCAAAGAGTCGCGAGAAATTTGCAAAGGCAATCGAAGGTGCTAAGACTATCCTTTGGAATGGTCCTGCAGGATGCTTCGAATGCGAAGACTTCACTCCAGGTTCACGCGCTGTAGGTGAAGCTGTAGCTAAGGCAACAGCTGAAGGAGCATTCTCACTCATCGGTGGTGGTGACTCTGTTGCATGTGTCAACAAGTTTGGATTAGCAGACAAGGTTTCTTACATCTCAACAGGTGGTGGTGCTCTGCTTGAAGCAATCGAAGGCAAGGTACTTCCAGGTGTAGCTGCTATCAAAGGTTAATCAGTGAAAGTATCAATTTCAATACTGGTAACAGCTGTCGTACTGAGCATGTTCAGCGCATGCCAGTACGGCAGTGTTGATAATACAGGTACAAGAGCAGACTCCGATTCAACGACTATCCACATTGCTGTGCTACCTACAGAGGAATGTCAACCTTTCTATGTAGCACAGCAGCGGGGATTGTACGACTCGTTAGGGATTAGTGTATGTCTTGATACATTCTTTGCCGCTATGGATGCAGATACAGCCTTTATGAACAATCAGGTGCAGCTGTTGGTGTCCGATTCCCTAAAAGCCCGATATCTCAACAGTATGGTTCAAAAAGACTCTATTGTCTCTATCATCTCAGACACCTTACGGCTATCGATGATGACAGGCAAACCCACCCGAATCAAGTCAATCAACAGCCTAAAAGAGAAAATCATTGCGGTAACACGCAACTCTGCTATCGACTACTTTGCCGATCAGACGATGGACAAAGCCAAAATAAAACGAGAGTATCTCAATCGCCCACAAATTAACAACATCGCACTAAGAGCAGACATGCTTAACCTGAACCAGTTTGACGGTGCCATCTTACCCGAACCGTTCGCCACTCAATGTGAAGCATTAGGTGCCTATCGGATAAACAGTACCAAGGAACCCCTCATGCGAGTGCTGGTCAAATCAAGTGTGATGAAGAAACGCAAACAAGACATCCAGAAAATTATTGAAGCCTACTCGATTGCCAAACATGTCGAATAAGAATATATATAGCGAACTGCAGGACGGAAACCTGGTCGACGCACTGACGATGCTGAAGACCAAGGTTGACCATTTAGGGGACTGGCAACTCCAACAAGAGTTGGAACAAATCCAATCTACCTATACATCCATGCTATCGTATCTGACTCAAGGCATCGAAGACCCAGAGGCGATGAACATACGCGGGAAACTGATTCAGCAAGCCTATTCTATCAATGACAGAGCCAACCGCTCCATCACCTTAAGGAAGCAACCGTTCAACAAGTATTGTCAGACCTATACAACCTGTAGGGCAGATAGTATTGATGTCCCAACGACCGTGATAGCATTAGAGACCATCGGAACCACCATAAAGGATTTAAAATCCGATGACATACGCGAAAGCATCCGCCGTCATGATATGGAACAGGCCATCAAGCAGCGAGACGAACTAATGGGGAAACTGTTTGACCATACATGGACTTCCGATATCTGGACAAAAAGCGATTATGCCAATTATTCCAACCTCTTCGCAAGTGAGCAACTGCCAGCATCAGACAAAGCTATCATCGTCAGTGCGATTACACTGGCATGCTACGAACTGTTTGATGTACAGAAACTGATGCTATTATTCGATGTCTATCTGCATCAAGACATCGAAATCAGCCAACGGGCACTTGTAGGATTACTCCTACTTATTATCCGCTATGACAACCGCCTGACCTATTATCCACAAGTAAAATCGCGGTTCAGCCTCTATTGTGAGAACCGCCAGTTTGTGGAAGACTGCTTCCGCATCTTTATGCAATTGCAGTACAGCAAGATGACTGACGCTGTCACAGCCAAGATGACTAACGACATTATGCCAGCCATCCTACGTTCGTCACGTTTCAATGGAATTGACCTTCGCAAACTCGACAGCGAGTTGACCAAGAATGGAGAGAACCCAGAGTGGCATCAAAATACCAAGGACGACAGCAAAGCAGAGAAGAAGATGCGGCAAATGGCTGATATGCAAACAGAAGGTGCAGATGTCTATTGGACATCATTTGTTTCACTCAAAGGATTTCCTTTCTTCCAACAGCTCTACCATTGGGTAGCACCATTCTCGTTTGAATACCCAGAACCATATCGGTTGGCCAACTCAATGCGGCCAGAGATTCTGAAAACAGTAACGACACTTTTCCAACTCGCACCCTTCTGCAGCAGCGACATGTTTTCCTTCATCTTCATGATTGAAAGTGTGAAACAAATGGGACAAGACGTGATTGCCGACCAAATCAATTCACAGTTGAACGAAGAAGGAGCACAAGACCTGTTTGAACACATCAAACCACGTGAACGCAAGGCTATTGATGTATCACGTTGCTACATCTACGACCTCTACAGATTGTTCAAAGCCTATCCATACCATAGTCAACTGTTTGACCCGTTCAGCAAGCAGTTTGTCAACTTCTCCCCACTCTACTTTGACATCTTCAAACCACTCGCTGAAAACTATGACGAAACCCTCTCACTGGCAGAGTTCATGATGCGAAGAGGAGAATACCACGATGCCATCGCCCTCTTCGGGCATCTTAATCCGAAAGAGCGCGAAGAAGACAGCGACCTATGGCAGAAGATGGGATTCTGCCTACAAAAGATCGGAGAAAGCAAGACTGCCATCAAGATGTACACCACAGCCTATCAACTGAATCCAAACTCGAAATGGACCATCCAACATCTTGCACAGACAGCCTTCGATGACAAAGACTATGCGCTGGCTCTGACATATATAGACATCATTCTCCAAGAAGACGAAGACAATCTGAAGTGGCTGAGTCGAAAAGCAGAATGTTTGTTCGGTATGGAACAATATGAAGACAGCATTCCTACCCTTTACAAGGTAGCCTATCTCGACGAGCAATCGGAAAAAGCACAGGAGATGCTCGCATGGGGGCTACTGATGACTGGCAACACGGAGAAAGCAACAAAGATACACAGCGAACTGATGGAACAAAACCCTTCGGTTCGCAACAACATCAATCTGGCACATCTCCTTATCTTAAAAGGAGAAATACAAGAAGCCTATCATCTCTATGACGCAGCCTATCAATTGGCAAAGGACGAAGAGGAGTTTCGCAAGGCATTCTGGGAATGGAAGAATTATCTGGAGAGAATTGGACTGGATGCAGGCAAATTGCAGTTATTGTTCGATACAGTAAGAACCATCAGAAACGGAGGGCAAAGTGATTAGCAAGAACCAAATCAAACATATCAGAAGTCTGGAACACAAGAAGTTCAGAGATCAATATGGTGTGTTCGTCGCTGAAGGGCCAAAAGTGGTGAATGACCTCAAGGGACATTTCGAGTTGGTGGAACTATTCGAAGGTGAAGATGCCGACAAAGTCAGTTTTCTTGACACCCCACAACATCTACTTGCCATTTTCAAGAAACGCGATAGCAGTTCTGCCCTTCAATCGTATTTCGCTGCCATGAAGAGTCAGCAACCGACATTGTCACTTGCACTCGACAATGTACAGAACCCAGGAAATCTAGGTACCATCATACGCCTTGCCGACTGGTTTGGTATCGAACATATATTCTGCTCATCAGGATGTGCCGACATTTACAATCCCAAAGTCGTACAAGCCACAATGGGAGCCCTCGCACGCGTTCAAATACATGAAGTCAACCTTCCGCAATTCATGACAGAGGTACAGGAAGCAGGAACAGATTTCCCTATCTATGGGACATTCCTAGACGGTGAAAACATTTACAACACATCGTTGAAGCCTCACGGATTGATTGTGATGGGTAATGAAGGGCATGGGATTTCTGCAGAGGTGGCAAAACTCGTCACACACCGACTACTCATTCCCAACTATCCGCAAGGTCGCGAAACAAGTGAATCACTCAATGTAGCCATCGCTACAGCTATCGTATGCTCGGAATTCAGAAGAAGATAAATCGCTTGATGAAAGCTGTCAACCATACAGCAGTAGCCGTCATCATCTTGTTGCTAACAATGTTAGCTTCAGGTTGTTCTGTTGACCGTTTCATTAGCGAAGATGAATACTTCCTGAAACAAACACAAGTGGTTTCCGCTAACCCGAAAGCAACGAAAAACCTACTACTCGAAGACTACATCCTACAGACCCCCAACAGCAAATGGTTTGGAGCAAAGATTCCACTAAAGATTTACTGTCTGGGAGGTGTTGACACAACCAACTGGGCAACACGATTGTTCCGTAAGATTGGTCAAGACCCCGTTATCTTCGACCAACTCAAAGCAGAGCGTACCATGCAAGACCTCCGACAAGTGTTGTACAATGAAGGGTATATGCATGCAGACATCCAACTTGGAAAGACCGTCAAAGGAAAGAAGATTAACATCACCTATCTTGTAGATCCAGGTACACAGTTCAGCATCCGCAACATCAAGCGTAATATAGCAGACCCTGTGCTTGAACAATTAATCAGTCATGACGACACCTTAAACTCTTTGCTGCAACACGGTATGCCGTTCAACATCAACCGTCTCAACGAAGAACGCAACCGAATCACTACCTATCTACGCACGACAGGTTATTATAAATTCTACAAGGAGCTCATCACCTTTGAGGCTGACACTTGTAGGGGTAGCACAGAGGTAGACATCACGATGAACATACCCCTCTATCTTGACAACAACCGCTCCACCCCACATCAGCACCAGCAGTACCACATCGGTAACCTCAATTACTTTGTCGACACAAACGGTTTAACAGATACGCTTCAGCTCAATTGCATCAGACACAAGGGAACTAACATCTATTACAGCGACCGACTGCGCTACCGTCCGAATTTGCTTACCTCCAACACATTGCTTCGGGCTGGTGACCTCTACAACGAAAACTATCAGAAACTCACGTATAGATACCTCACACGGCTTCAAGCCCTCAGTTATTCGAACATCAAGTTTGAAGAACAAGACGATGAACCCGATCCTGTCCTCGACTGTAACATTATCGTCAATCATGCTGCATCGAAATCCATTAGTTTCGACCTCGAAGGCACGAACTCAGCAGGCGATCTCGGAATTGCTGCCAGTACTTCCTTTCGTCACAAAAACCTGTTCCGAGGCTCTGAAAGTCTGATGGTGAAACTTCGTGGAGCTTATGAAGCCATCACAGGTCTTGAAGGCTATGACGGACACAACTATATTGAATTAGGTGGAGAGGCCACATTGGGTTTCCCTGGTTTTCTGATGCCAGTTGTCAGCAAACGATTCGGAGCACTTCACAGTGCCACATCCGAAATATCGTTGCAATATAACATGCAGAACCGTCCTGAATTCAACCGTCGTGTGCTTACTGCTGCATGGAGATACAAATGGAGCAATGTCAATCAGAAAACAGCACACCGTTTTGACCTGTTGGAAATCAACTATGTCTATATGCCTTGGATATCAAAGACCTTCAAGGAACAATATCTCGATTCACTGGGTAAGACAAATGCCATTCTGAAATACAACTACGAGAACCTTCTGATTACCAAACTGGGGTACACCTACGCCTATAATTCCTTAGGTACAGCTACAACGACCACGTATGGAAAGAATGCATATACCATCAAGTTCAATATCGAGACAGCGGGTAACCTTCTGGAAGGCTTGACAGGCATTTTCGAAACCAAATACACCGAAGACGGGAAACGGAAGTTCTGCGGCATCGCTTACGCACAATATGTAAAAGGAGATTTTGACTTCTCGAAGAGTTTCCGAATTGACAAAAACAACTCTGTTGCCTTCCATGCTGCCATAGGGGTTGCGTACCCATACGGTAACTCCAACATCTTGCCTTTCGAGAAACGCTATTTCGCTGGTGGAGCCAATAGTGTGAGAGGATGGTCAGTACGTTCGCTTGGACCAGGAAAGTATAACGGAGCTGACCGAGGTATCAACTTCATCAACCAGTCAGGTGACCTGAAACTCGATCTCAGCATTGAATATCGTGCATTCCTGTTCTGGAAATTCAATGGAGCATTGTTCATTGATGCAGGAAACATCTGGACCATACGCGATTATGCTGATCAACCTGGCGGAGCATTCCGACTGAACGAATTCTACAAACAGATTGCTGTTGCCTATGGACTTGGTCTGCGAATGAACCTCGACTTCTTTATTCTACGCTTCGATGCGGGCATGAAGGCCATCAATCCTGCCTATAAGGGACGTGACCACTACCCTATCGCTCATCCTGTTTTAAGTCGCGATTTCACCTTCCACTTTGCTGTAGGACTCCCATTCTGATAATAAACAAAAAGAACGCAAACCTGGGTTTGCGTTCTGAATTTGTAGCGGCTACAGAATCATTTTTCATATCCATGTTTCCTTACCTGATCACTATCTTATGACCATTCTTTATATATAAGCCGGGGACGGTGGGCTTGCCTGTAAGGCGACGACCCTGTAGGTCGTAAATCTCTGAACTCTCAACTTTCAACTTTCCACTTTCAACTTGATAAATGCCGGTTATGTCGTCGACGGTAATCAGGATATCATCCAGCGCGATGTAGTTGTTGTCGTAGCCGTGGTGGTAGAAGGCAATCCAGACGCTCTGCCCGGCGTAGGCCGAGAGGTCGAGGGTCTGCTGCGTCCAGTCGCCCTGCTCTGCGGTGGGCGTTATGTCGACGAGGGTGGTCCTGCCCGTGTCGTTGCCCCACAACATTACGGAGTACTTGTCCTCAGGGTATTCTTTGTTGACGCGGAACCACCACGAGAGGGTGACCTTCTGACCGGCTGACAGGACAATCTCAGGCGATACCAGATAGTCGTCGGCCTGCATACCTTCTCCTATCCACGAGTACGAGGTGGCAAGACGTTCGCCGGAATGGGCGGTCAATTCGGTGCTGGTGGGTTGTATCATCCAAGAGATGAAGTCCTGATTGGCGTTGATGACCGTCCAACCGTCCAGACCGTTCTCGAAGTCCTGGCTATAGGGGAATTCGGTGACGGGTTGGCTAGTTTCCACAGGCCGGTAGATGGCTTGGCTATAGCCATCGGCATCTGTATTGTACAGCGCCTCGGTCTCTCCGTCGGCAGAGAGGAAGCGCTCAAAGATTTCGTCGCAGAACTCCACTGTCTCGCCAGTGGAATGGAAGCCCTGATGATAAAGCGTGTTGACGAACTTCTCGGCAGGCACGGTGTTGTTCCAGCAGATACTGATGGCATAGCGCAGGTTCTGGCCGTCCTCGGTCTCGAAGAGGTACTGCTCGGTGATTTCGTCGGTGGCGTCCACCCAATACCATTTGTGCCAGCATTGATACGGGTCTTCCCAGTATTCGAGCTGGTCGTTTCCGTCCTGCCACCACTCCTTCTTCTGCATGTGCTGCTCCACATCGGCGATGCTGCAACCCCACTTGAGCAGGGGATCGAAGTTAAGGATGTCGGACTCTGTTGTCTGTGCATTCACTTGGAATGTTACGGCGCATATCAGCGCCACGATGGTTACGATTCTTTTCATGATTCTATTGATTTTTGAATTAATAATGAATATACTTATTTTTATGATAGAATTCCTACTTTCCGCATCTTTTGGCGCTGCTCTTCGTTCTGGTGAATGAAGCGCTCGATGAAGACGTTTTGGTCGCCGATACGCCACCGTTGGTAAATGATGACGGCCACAAGCACCAGCACCACCACGATAAGGGCGGCTAACGCAACTGTGAGGACGAGTGTTATATCCATAAGCATTGTTTTTTGAATTTTGCTGCAAAATTACGCTGTTTCTTGGATACAATAGTCCCATGGTAGGAAAAAATAGTCTCAAAATGGGAAAAACTGAAGCCTGACAAAGATTGCCAGGCTTCAATATTTCGATGAAATGGGCGTTTTTTGTTATTTTCTTGCCACTTTACGATAATCCGATGGCGACATACCGTAAACTTCGCTGAAGATGCGGAAGAATGAACTGCGAGAGAAGCCCGAGAGTTCGGCAATCAGTGCAACGGAGTCTTTCGTGGTGGCCAGCAGACGGGCAGCATAGCGCACGCGGTACTCGTTGAGGAAACCAGATACACTCTTGCCATTGGTGCAGGTGCTGATAGCATCGGTCACATAGTGCTCATTGGTGCCGAGGAGCGAGGCCAGACGAGTGCGATCGAGGTCGGCATCGGTATAGATGCTGTCTGACGATTCCATGAGGTCGCAGATACGGCAGAAGAGCTGCTGACTGGCTGTCAGGTTCTCTTGGGGTTCAGCCTTTAATTCATCGATGGCCTGCTGCTGCTCCCATTCACGCAGCTCTATCTCGGCCAACAAGCGGCGGTTCTTCTCAAGGAGCACCTTATTATGTTTATAAGAACGCCAAAGCAGATAGGCTATCAACAGACAGATGAGGACAGCGCTAGCGAGGATGATGCGGTGGATGATGATCGACTGGCGGCGGTTGGCAATCTCGGTCTCCTTCTGATGGATTTCCTCTTGCTGCTCCACGTCAATCTTCCTTTCCTGCAAATGGATGGAGTCAGTCAGCTGGCGCATGCGGTCGGAAAGAGCAAGAACCTCGTCCTTGCGTCCGGCACTTTGCAACGCCTTATACTGGTTCATCATGTAGTTTTTGATGTAAGTGGTGTTGATAGCATTCCCTTTGGCCAGATAGAGGGAGTCGGCCTGACGGAACAGGCGAATGGCCTCGTCGTAGCGGTCGGTCATGGCCAGATAGCGGGCTTCGGCACCGATGTCATATACCGACAGGTCTTCAGCTTGCCGGTGCTTCAGGTAGAGAGCCTCTGCCTTGTCGTACTGACCGTTGGCGGCATAGATCATCGCCTGACCTATCGTTATGTTGTTATGGCGGACGTGGTGAACGTGGTCGGGCACGTTAGGACAGCGGTCCAGACGGGCCAGGGCTGTGTCACCTTTAGCCACAAGAGCCAGCGCCTTATCTGCCTTGCCCTGCTCAAGATAGAACTCTGCGGTCTCTATAATGCTGGTGAACAGGCCGTCTATCACCCAGTAATCGTCGGATTGCTTCACGCCGTCCATCATCAGGTTGATGCTTTCCAAGTAATAGCGCTCGGCCTCGTCGGGATGTCCCAGATGGTGCTCGCAATCGCCCTTGAAGGTCAGCGCTCGGCTTTTCACACGCAAAGCCACTTCCTCGCTGATGCCAGATATTCCCCCACCCTGTTTCCTCTCATTATCCACGTCCGCAATAATCTCGTCGGACAGACGGATCACCTTTCCGTATTCGCCGTTTCTCTCCACCAATCCGTTCAGCATGAGGAGAGCCGAATAATACGTATCGCCTTCACGCTTCAGTTCTGGATCGTCCAGCATCTGTTCGCCGTAGAATACAGCCAACCGCGACTGTCCCATTGACCCGTAGATGTTGGTCCTGAGGAGGTTGGCCATTGCAGCCGAGAAAACGCCCGCCTGCTCAGCACTGTCCACCCGCACCAATGCCTGTTCGGGATTCTTGTACAACAGGTCATGCAGTTCGTTTTTCAACTGTGCCGCCTCCTCGCTGCGGTCAGGCTTCGTGCAACCCACCGTCAACGCAAGCACGGCACACAAAAGTATGAGGTATATCCTTTGCTTCATACAATTACATTTTGCTATCAATTGCAAAGGTACGAAAAGTTTAGCGTTTAGAGTTTTTTTCATTTTTTTTCTCATTTTCCCTCTTTAACCGTTAACCCTTAACCTTTAACCGTTATTTCTTTCTTACCAAATCTTCACGCGCTGTTCAGGAGCCAAGTACAGTTTGTCCGTCGGCTTGACATCGTAAAGGCGGTACCACTCGTCCTGGAGGCGCATCATGCCGTTGATGCGGGTGTGAGATGCAGAGTGCGTGTCAGTCAGATATTGCTGCTGCAATAATTCCAACGATCGTTCCGTTTCAAGCTGCCAAACGCGGGCATAGGCAATGAAAAATTTACGTATCTGGTCGTCCATCTCCTTGCTCTGGAAACCCTGCTGCTGCAAGTGACGCTTGTAGAGTTCCAGTGTCAGCACTATACCTCCAAGGTCTGCCATATTCTCCCTTAGCGTCTTTTCGCCGTCAGCCAGCTGACCGGGGAAGGCCTCCAACTGGTTGTAGAGCGTGATGAGTTGCTGCTGCTTGGCCTCGAAGGCAGCCTTGTCCTCTGGCTGCCACCAGTCGCGATTGTTGCCGTCGGCATCGTACAGTGAACCCCTGGCATCAAAGCCGTGACAGAACTCATGGCCAAAGGTTGTGGCGCAGGCATAGAGCGTGGCCTCGTTCTTCGTTGCGTCGAAACGCGGCTCCATGAGCCATGACGGCAGGATGAGCAACGCATTGGTATTTGGGCTATAGCAAGCGTTGTCGGTGGTGAAGTTAGCAAATGTCAGCCAGTAGTTCCAGCCTAGTTCGGTGAGCGACTTGCCTGCCAGCTGAAGGGCAATCTTGTTGGCGTGTTGGCGTATCTGCGTTACGGTCTCCAACAGGAACGTGCCGTTCGTCTGCGGGTGCATAGTTTCGTTCCATTCATCGGGATAGCCGATGAAGAAAAGCATGCTTTCAGCTTTCTTCCTGGCCTCGGCCTTGGTGGCATCACCCATCCAGTCGAGTTGCTCAATGCGTTCGATGAAAAGCTGTCGCATCTGTTCCATGATGTTGAGGCACTCGTCGCGGTAGATGTTCTCGCGCCCTATGGTCTCAGTCATAATCTGATATGTGTAGTATTTAAGCGGAGAGATGGCCGATATTCCCCTACGAAACATCTTTGTTGTAGGGGTAACCGATGGTATCAGATAGGCATCCAGATTCATAACCTTATAGATCATGTAGTCGCGCAGCGTCTTGACAGCGTCTGTGTCGTGGGCTGCGGAGGCAAACAGGCTGAACAAGTCAACAAGCATTTCGTTGTCAACCTCCACCTTATCCTTCAACTCGTGATAGTCCATTCCCATCAGGCTGTAAATCTGTTCCAGCGGCTCTTCATTCGTATCGGATGCACGTCTGGTAAATACTGGCTTAGGGGCCTTCAGAAAGGAGAGACTAGTCCGGAAAGCCTGTTGCTCCATCTTTTCTACACGAACAGCGTTGGCGGTGATTTGCTGGATGCGTTCCTCGGAATAGCCGGCGATGGATAAGAATTTGCAGTACATTGGAGTATACTGTTCTACATACTGAACCTGTTTCGTCATCATCACCGAATGCATATTTAAGTCCATACCTCCAGTGGTGAATACACCAACCACTTTGCGTCCCTCATCGGCGGAAATCTTCACGCTAAACAGGGGATTATAGCCCAGTTGGTGGAGCGTAGCGAAGGCGGCATAGAGTTGGTCGGCAGTCTCCACCTGCTCCAACATCGCCAGTCGCTCCTTCAACAGAGCCACGCTCTTGCTGTCATCGGCTAACGCCTGTTCTAACTGTTGACGTACAGTGGCCATCAGCGGGTCAGTTGATTCATTCACTGCTTTCTCTTGTAGAGAATCCATGTTATGCTGTATTTGCACATTCATTGACGGCGAGGGGTTGTCGCTGTCGAGCCATGTTCCAAGCACGTAGCGGTAGAAATCGTCGCCAGGACGCACCGTCAGGTCCATGTCCTGTTCATAATCAAACGGCTTGTCATCGGTCACCACTACGGGTATCGGGTTGTCGTCGTTGTCGCTGCAGGCGGTGAAGCCCAGCACCATGATGGCCGTTACCATCAGATAGAAATACTTTTTCATTGTTACTTATTATTTAGTTGATTTTCTTTTGATAATGCATGGTATTATCTTCTCCATCAGTCAGTTCAAGTCGCGTACCAGAGTCATCGAGGTTCGTACCCTGCGCCATGCGGTTGTTCTGGTCCAGTCTTTTCACCAGACTAGGCTTCAACATTTCGCCGGCCAGAACGTCCTTAAACCAGCGGACGCTGTCTGCCAGATGGGACGGATAGGAAACCTCGCTATCATCGATTTCCAGCTTGTAGCTCTTCAAATTGTAATGCATCACCAGCGAATCGCCCTCGACACCCCAAGTGCCGGACAATGAGAACCGCTGCACCATTTTGTGTCTGAAGAAAGCAGTTCCCCATCGGATAGATTGGCGTGTACTGAAAGTGTGGTCAGGCTGGAAGTTATATGTCATCTCGTTTTTCTCGTCCGACATGACGGCATTCCAAGTACCTATTATATCTTTTTCCTTTGCCGGGTGTTCCTCCATGTAGGTATGATTGACAAATTCCTCCATGTCCTGCTCGGTAATGTTCATCAGGAATTTGTTTTCCTCATTCAGATTGACCATTTTCAGGAAACTCAAATAGACGGTCATACGCGCGGAAACGAAATCCATATAGTTCTTCAGTCGTCGGTTTTCCAGTAGCCATCGGCACAAGTCTGCGGTGGTTTCAAACTGACCACCCAACATCATCTCATATTCCTCGTCATTTGTGACGGGTTTCTTGAAGCATATCCAATCCTTGCTTTGCTGCTCGAGCACGGCTCTGGCATTATAAAACTCCTGCACGTTATCCAAGAATTTCCTGTCGTTCAACGTGCGCCACATGTCCTGACTGCTGTTGAAGATATTCTCGTTCATCGTCTTGAATTCCAAATCAGAATCGAACGACATGGTGGTAACATAGTTGATAAACAGCTGAAGCGTATCCTCCGAAATACTTTCCAGACGGTCAATATTCTCAATTACATAGCAGGACATTTCGTGTCCCCTTGCCTCAGCATCCCTGCGTTTCCTGACAACTTCAAGGCTTTGATCAATGTCGTTGATAATCGTCATCGCCAACATCCTGCGAGCCTTCACCGTCTGCTGGTCCTCAAGATACGCTGCTGTGCCGAACGTCAGCACAATGGAGATGGTGGTTCCGAGGAACGTCATCAGCAGTTCTTTGAACCATCCCTTTAATGGCAGATCGCGCCCGAACTTGGGCATCTTGAATTTTGCGTTCATAATGTTCGTTTCATTTTTTTTCGTTTCGTCACCGCCTCAATGGTATAGCCTGCCTTCCTGAGCAGGTTGAGGACACCGTTCCTCTAATCCTTCGGCTTCGTCAGGTAATATGCCTGCTTTACCTCGTTGCCTTCGGCGTCGGTCTCCGTCCACATCAGTTCAATCTTGTTGCCGGTGCGGTCGATGGAGGCTACGTAGCTGCGGGGACGGTCTTCCTGGATGTCTCTTTCTTTCGCTAACTGCTTGACGACATGCTCCTCGAGTTCAGCGATGTAGTCCTTAGCCCTTTGCTCCATGCCGGGCTTCGGGGTGATGTGGCTGTCGTCCATCTCGAACTTGACATCGGGCTTGAGCACCGTGTGTAGCGTGTCGGCGCGTAGCTCCCATGTGCCGCCGGTGATGTATTTCATGTCGATGCGGCCGTTGTAGATGAGTGCGGGATGGTGTACGATGCTGGTCTGGGTATAAGTGTGGTCGGCGGCATATTCGATGATGATATCGTATTCGGTGGTCTTTATAATGATCCATTGCCCAAGGAGTTCGTGCTCCTTCACGTTGCTGCCGGTACGCTCGCGGCTCTCGATGTAGGCCGCCAGCTCCTCGTCGGTGATGCCCATGGTGAATTTGCACCTGTCGCTGATTTGCTTGAAACGGTCGGCGGCAAGGTTCAGTTCCTGCTGCCGGCTGGTGGCTAAGGAAAGATAGAAGTTGACGTTAGGCATACTGAAGAACTTCCGCAAAAGCATGGGGGCATTAATCACCATATCTTTCATCAATTCTGCGTTGTATTCGTCTTCGCTGACAGGTTTCCGCCAGTGCGAAGAACTGTTGATATGGTCGTAGAGCTCGTGGCGGGCAACGTAAAATCGCTGCACCTCATCGATAAATGTGGCATTGTCGATGTTCTTCCACGAGTCCTGACTGCTGAGGAACACTTTCTCGGTCGATTCGTCGAGGCGGTACTGCTGCGGGGAGCTGTCATCGGCTACGATGCCGTTCAACACCTTCTCCAACGTGTCAACATTGATAGATTCGAGCCTGTCCAGACTGTCCATCAGATACTGGTCCATTTCGGCCATTGCGACGTGCTCACTACCGAGCTTTGTCAGCGTCTCGACGGTGTTGTCCATGTCGTGGATGACCATCATCGCCATCAGTCGCCCATTGGCCACCTTCTGCTTATGCTCGAAATATTGAGCGGTGCCGAAGGTGAGCACAATGGAGAAGGTCGTTGCAATGAAGGTCAGCGCCAGCTCCTTCCACCAGCCCTTGCCCGTCAGGTTATTGCCGAACTTGGGCATCTTAAATTTTACTTTCATGATGATGTCTTATTATTTTTACTTCTTCAGCGATTCCTTAAACTTGCGGTAGTCGTTGAGCAGGCGGTTGTAGCCGTCGGGTTGGAGGAACAGAAGGCGGCTGTCGCCCTCGTTGTACTCGAGGCGCTTGGGGTTGTTCACAAAATGTCGGAAGCCGAATGTAAGCGGCGATTTCTTGCGCTCCTCCTCGCTGAGCACTCTGAAACGACCATTATCGTCGACGATGATAGCGGGGTCGTGAACCTCATCGTCGTTCTCGTTTTCGTTTAAGAAACTGGATACCATCCATCCTACGAGCGGCCGCTCCATGTTCCAGTCGGATATCTGCACAACATAATACATCGTACTGTCGATATAGATGACAGGGACTGCATAGCGGTATCTCTTCGTATGCTCGGCGATAATCATCTCCAGAGCAAGCTCCAGCGCTATGTTGGCCTCTTCCATGTTCTCAATGCGCTTGTCGTTCGGCGCAAAGGAATTATCAACCATTGCCTCCTGAATCATAGGGAAGCCGCGGAAGGGCTGGGATTGCATCATCATCCAACCGTAGACGAACTTGGTACCTATGGTCACGGGGTCGTAGCGTCCCAACTCAGCCTGGAAACCATCGGCGGACATCTGAAAGAAATCCAAGGCATTCTCCATGTTTTGCTTGCCCAGATAGATCAAACCGAGCGCCAGGCAGGTGTTGCCCTGCAGTGTGTCCTGCGGTGCGGGGTGTTCCTGTGAGATTTTCAACGCCCGATTGGCGTAAATCAAGGCGCGGTCGTAGTCTTTTTTCTCACCCAGCTGGTTGAAGATGAACGCACTGGCAGCCTCCAACTGCATCTTGGCGTTCTTCGGGTTCTTGTCAGCCAACTTCGCTTTAGCCTCGGCATCCTTCAGTAACTGCTCGGGCGTGTCTTGGGCCATCGTGGCCATTGCGCAGCAAAGGACGGCTGCGAGCGTCATGAGAATCTTTTTCATTGTCGTTTATTATTAGTTTTATACTTATGATCGCATTCTTGTCTATTCCGGGTTCTTCTTCATGAATTCTTCCAATTCTTTCTGACTGACTCCCATCATTTTGCAGCAGTGCTCTACCGCATCGTCAAGGTCCTTAATTGTTGCCTCAAAATATGGAAGGAAGCTCTGCGTGTATTCGTCCATGAAGCTCTGGGTCTCAGGCATCTCTATTAAGGCGGCCAGCTGTAGGCTGTCAGGAATCTGGTTAGCCTCTTTCAGAAACAAAATGTAATTGTCCGTCTTCCTCCGAATTTGTGTATCGAAATTATTGTTGAGGGCTTCTATGATGTAATAGCATTTGCCTACGTACTTGACAAAGTTGAAGTTGTCAACATCGCGCCATATACTGATGTCGCTGGAGAAAAGGTTCTGCGCCGTATGGTCGCGGGGCAACATGGCACCCTGCCCCAGCGCATTCAAGTACCCCTGAATCACATCGTTATCATTAAGCATGATGATGCTGTCGCGTGGCAGGGCTTTCATTTCCAGAATATCTTTTTTCCACGGGATGAGATAGGCCGTATCTGCCTTTTCCATCACCCGGGCAAAGTCGTAGATGTCGCTGATTACCATCAGGGTAATCTGCCTGCGGTTCTTCTGCTGCTGCTTGTGCTCAAGGTAGGCAGCCGTGCCAAAAGTAAGAATGATGGAGATGGTAGTGGCCAAAATGGTAAGCAGCAGCTCTCTGAGCATGCCTTTAAATTTTTGGTTATGCCAAAACTTTGATATCCTTAATTTAACATTCATATTTTTTTACTTGTTTTTGACTTCGTCGAGCTACTTCTGCGCTCGACAATAAAAAAGTTTTATTTTGTATTGTGCTCGCTTATTCGTACCTTCTTTGCTTTTTTCAAATATTTGTGGTATGCCTCCACCAACTGCAGGCGCTGTTCGGGCGTGACAGTTATCAGTCAGGAGTTAGGTAATTCTATCGCGTCGTCCTCAGGCAAAACATAATTGAACGATGAAGGGCTCCATGCGGGTGGTGGCGTAGGACCTGCTCTGTCAATTGTTGGGCGCAGAGCGTCACCCAGCAGCAAAGGACGGCTGCGAGCGTCATCAGAATCTTCTTCATATAATTGCTAATTGAACTCTTAACTCTCCACTCTTAACTCTTAACTTTTAACTTTTAACTCTTCACTTAATAAATATTTTCTTATTACCTTGGATATAGAGGCCACTGCGGGTGGGTTTGCCGCTGAGTGGACGTCCTTGAAGGTCAAACCAGTTACTATTTGACGATTTATCGTTTACGTCTTCAGCGGTGAGGATTTGGATGCCGGTCAGATCATCGACGGTGAAGCGGTAGGTTTTGGGGCAACAGTAGCTGACCCGATCTTCGTTCACAAACTCACCAATGAAGGAATCGAAGTAGTATTCGCCTGGCAGGCCGACCTCAACAGGCATCTGGTAGGTGAAGGTGTAGTTGCCACTGCCGATGCTGTCTGGCAGGGCAGCGAGGTATTCTTTGAAGCCATCAATGTCTTTGAAGGACTTTACTTGTTCATCATTGAGGTAATGGCGTACACACAAGCTAAGATTCTCTGACGGTATCCAGTGCAACATCTTGACACCGATGCGGTCGGCCAGCTCCACGTTCCAGTACCACTGGTCGCCGTCGCGCGAGAGGTAGCTCTTGTTCTCCACGTAGGCATTGTAGTTGGTCAGCGTGTCGTTGTTGAGTTCGAGCGGCAGCTCGCCGATGTATCGGTTCTCGGTGTAGGCAGCGAAGACCACGGTGCCGCCGTATTCAGGGACGAAGCTGAAGGTGACGTCGGCCTCGCCGCCTGCTGGGATATAGGCGCCGCATTCCATCTCCATGCCCCTAGCCAGAGCAGGTACCTTGCCCACTTCCTCCGGTGCGATGTGACCGAGGTAGTATGGGACGAGATAGAGGCTGCTGATGTAGTCCGAAACATCGTTGTTGCGGACGCGGATGGTGAGGTCGCTGCGCTCATCCAGTCGGCCAGTGCCCTTGGTGATGCCGACATCTGTGAGTTGCATGCCATAGACCTTCTGGTTCGAGCGCATGAAGAAGTGACCATCGTTGTCACGCCCTACGATCAAGTTCTGCTCCAGCGGTGGAATTACCTGCCACTCCTCGCCCGGGTGGCGGAAGCGCACCATGGGATAGAGGGTGACGTATTGCCCGGCGTCGAACACCGTTGAATCGATTTCTATTGCGAAGTAGTTGCCGTTGTAAATCTCATATGAGTAAACGATGCTGTCGTTCGGGTCGGCAAAGAACAATGGGTAGAGATTGCCCTCGGAATCGATGGCACCTAAGGCGTGGTCAGCCACCTCGTTGTAGTCCTCAAAGAATGAATAGGAGAAATCCGCAAAGTTGTTATTGAATAAATAGATGGGTTCGTACTGGTAGAAGCTGCTGCCGAAATCATGGTGTAGCAAAGGTTGCGGCTCCATCTTCGGGTCAATGTAGATGGTGGCATTCTCGCCGATGCAAAAACCGATGCCGCTGCTGCCGCTGCCCGAGCTGGTGTTGTTGTAAGGATTGAGCACAGCAAGCGCGAAATAACCGTCGTCTTTACCGCTCCAGCCCCAGTTGATGTGGAACATGCCGTTGCCGTCGTAGCCGTCGCACACGAAGGCATGGCCACCAGAGTCGCTGTTACCGCCATAGACAATCGGACGCCCTGCGGCCAGTTCGCTGTAGAGGATTTCCTCCCATTCGTTGATATCAGGGAAGAACGCGTGATGGATGTATTGTGCGGCGCTGTAGTCGAAGTAGTTGACGAGGGCCTTGGCAACGTAAAGGTAGTATGCAGCAGAGCCGCCTACCTCTGAAGGTCCATACATCATCTCGAGAGACTGTCCGCAGTAGCGCATCAGTGTGGCCACGGCCTTATCCTGGGCTTCGGTAGTCTCCAACCGTATATAATTCCCAATTTCAAGGTCGTAGTAGCTATAGTCATCGGCCATGTTGTCCCAGTCGAACCACGTCGGGGGCAGAGCTCCGACGTGCCACGTGTAGTTGCCGCCGTTGTATTCGATTTTATAGTCGTAGTCGGGCAGTCCGTCTGGCATCGTCTTCGGCCACTGCCAGTAGTTCATGACCTGCGCCATGGCCGTAGCCACGCAACCCACGTAGCACTGCTTGTTGCGTAGATTCGGTTCCGGTCCTTGGTAGGTCGGCACTTGATCCCAATAGGGTGCTCCCTGATCCCAGTGTGTCTTGATGAGTGGCTCCACGGCCGGACGGTTGGCACGTCTATTGATCTTCTCTTCACTCTTCTCTTCACTTTTCTCTCTCCACTCTTCACGCATCTCACCGTCACGGAAGTCCGTGCGGCGGCCAAGGGTAGCTATTGCATCGTCATACTGCTTCAGCCAGCTACGCATGTTCTCTGGCATCTGGTTCCAGTCGATGCTGCCCGTTGTGCTGTAACCCAGCACAGGCAGGGTGCGGCTGTCTGCCGAAGCGATGACATATCCACCTCCCTCCATGTTGAAGGCGTAGATTTTCGTTGCCTCCACGGGAGCAGCCTCAAGTTTAATGCTGCCCCTATTGGCTGGTGCAGCCATGCGGCGGGCTGTAGCCGATGCCTTTCCGCTGTTCATGTACTGCAGGGCGCGCTCCATCGCTTCCTTTTCAGAGATATGCTGAGCCAAAAGACTCAGATTACAGCAAAGGACGGCTGCAAGCGTCATGAGAATCTTTTTCATTGTTTTTTTTTATATATTATTTTATACCTTATTTATATTATAGAATTCCTGCTTTCCGCATCTTTTGGCGTTGCTCTTCGTTCTGGTGAATGAAGCGCTCGATGAAGACGTTTTGGTCGCCGATACGCCACCGTTGGTAAATGATGACGGCCACAAGCACCAGCACCACCACGATGAAGGCGGCAGCTAACGCAACTGTGAGGACGAGTGTTATATCCATAAGCATTGATTTTTTGAATATTGCTGCAAATTTACGCTGTTTTCTGAAAACAATAGTCCCATGCCGTAGAACTGTCTATCGATTATTGAAAGCTACGGTCATAAGCCTTCAACGCTCTCATCGGTTTCATAGAGTCGTTACGCATCTTTACATTGTTGAGTGAACTGCGACGCGGTTTTGGAGCTATACCTTGAACCTTTCTGCTGGCTGGTGCCAGGTTTGCAGGAATGATATAATCGAGGTCTTCGGGATCATAGGCAATGTAGTCTATGATACAGCCGCCATTGTAATTGGCATAGACCAACGCCTCAGTCTGTCCGTCAGCCGACAGGAACAAGTCGTCGTAGTCCTCCGTATCGGGATAGTGCAACTTACCTAAGTAGGTGTAGCCCTGTAACTGGAGGGATTTGGTGAAGACATCGAGAGGCACGTTAGGGTCATGACATATACACATCACGTCGATCAGGTTCTGACCATCCTCAGTCTCGAAAATATACTGTTCGGTAAAGTGGGGGGCAACGTAGTACCAATAGTGCCAACCAGTACCTTCCCAGAATTCAAGCTGGGCGTTGCCTACAGCCCAAAACTGTTTGGCCTGCTTGTGCGCCTCGACCTCAGCAAGGTTGCTGCCCCATTTGAGGTAGGGGTCGTTGACGAGTTTGCCGGCATCGCGGTCGGCCTTCCAGGTAGGCAGCTCCTCTGGCTGGCCAAGGAACGGTGGCTGATAGGAGATACG
>JAEEGL014524828.1_pt1 | contig 26489 bp, 23 predicted proteins | sample 9134231 | NCBI WGS metagenome assembly JAEEGL01 (sample SAMN16246548, study PRJNA631951) | gut metagenome | biome: gut microbiome; feature: rumen; material: fiber-attached | host: Bos | place: Iran: Karaj | collected 2018-10 | reverse complement strand
ATGATTGATCCCGCCTGCGGGATACGGCGCGGCGCACCCTCCGGGGGTGCGCCGCGTTTTGCGTATAGAGCTGTGCCCTCCGTGGAAGAATATCCCGGAGGGGAGGGATCACCTTGCGAAAAAACGCGCTGCCGGTCGTGCTCACGATCGCTCTGCTTCTATCCGGCATCCGCTGCCGCCAGACGCGTCTGCCTGAGGCACGGTGCGCGCCGCCGCCGGCACGTGCTGCATCCGCCGCCGTTGAGGAAGCGGCAGCCGTCGGGGGAGAAGGCCTGCTCCGATGCCTTCGGGAGCTGGCGGAATGGCCGGAAGCGACCGCGGGAAGCAGTCTGCGCCTTGCCCTGATCCTGGGCGGCTTCGCGGATCTGGCTGCGGCGGACCCGGGCGGCAGCCCCGCTGCGGCAGCGGAGCTGCCGCCGTTTATGCATGCGCTGCCCGATTCGGAGCGCGGCTTGCTCCTGCATCGGCTTTCGCTCCTGCGCGATTTCTGCGCGTCTCTTTCGCCGCGGCAAATCCAGGGGATCCTGCGGGATGCGGGCCGGGAGGAGGTCCCGTCCGACGCAGAGCTTCGCAGACTTCAAGCTTATCTGGAGGAAATCCTGGAAGCCATGGAGAGGATGAGTATTCATGAACAGCCGGAAAAAATGAATATTCATTGCGGATGCCGTTGCAGGCGGGAAAAAAGTCTGCTATGATATAGCATACCAAATAATCGGATTTATTGAGGAAAGTGCCTTGAGCATCCTGGAACATATCCGCAGCGCGGAGGACATCCGCCGCTGCTCCTTCGATGAATTGAACGAGCTCTGCGCCGAGCTCCGGGCGGAACTCATCCGCAGCGTTTCCGCCACCGGCGGGCATCTGGCCGCCAACCTGGGCGTCGTTGAGCTCACCGTTGCCCTGCACAACGTGTTCGACCCCATGAAGGACCGCATCGTCTTCGATGTGGGGCATCAGTGCTATGTGCACAAAATGCTGACCGGCCGGCTGGAGCGGTTTTCCACCCTCCGCCGGCAGGACGGGCTGTCCGGCTTCCCCAAGCCGGAGGAGTCCCCTGCGGACGCATTCGTCGCCGGCCACGCCTCCAACTCCGTCTCCGTGGCGCTGGGAATGGCCAGGGCTGCTTCTCTGACCGGGCAGGATTACAGCGTGGTCGCCGTTCTGGGCGACGGTGCCCTCACCGGCGGCCTGGCCTATGAAGGCCTGAACAACGCCGGGCAGAGCCGCGAGCCCATCCTGATCGTGCTCAACGACAACGGCATCGCCATCAACCACACGGTGGGCGGCGTTGCGAAATACCTGGGCCGTCAGCGGCTGAAGCCCGCCTACTACCGCTTGAAGCGGCTCTATCGGAAGCTCCTGACGAAGACACACCCGGGCACGCGCATCTTCGAGGCGACGCAGCATTGGAAAAACAAGCTGAAAGCCGCCATCTTCTCCTGCACCATGTTCGAGGAGATGGGCTTCCGCTATCTCGGCCCGGTGGACGGGCACAACGTGAAGCAGCTTTCTTATATGCTCACCGTTGCCAAGTCCTATCGGGAGCCTGTGCTGCTGCACGTGGTCACGCGGAAGGGGAAGGGGTATCCCTTTGCGGAGGAGCACCCCGAACGCTACCACTCCGTGGGCCCCTTCGATCCGAAGGCCGGTGCGGCACAGACAGAAGACGCCTCCTTCTCCTCCGTGTTCGGGGACGAGATCTGCCGCCTGGCGGAAAAGGACGACCGGATCTGCGTCATCACCGCCGCCATGGAGGACGGCACCGGGCTGACGGCCTTCCATCGGCGCTTCCCCGCCCGGTTCTTTGACGAGGGGATCGCGGAGGGCCACGCGGTGTCCATGGCCGCCGGTATGGCCAAGCAGGGCCTGCGGCCGGTTTTCGCCGTGTATTCCACCTTTCTCCAGCGGTCTTATGATATGCTCCAGCAGGACGTGGCGCTCCTTCGCCTGCCCCTGGTGCTGGCGGTGGACCGCGCCGGGCTGGTGGGACCCGACGGGGAGACGCACAACGGCGTATTCGACGTGGGTTACCTTCGCCAGGTTCCCGGCATGAAGATCTGGTGCCCGGCCTCTTATCAGGAGCTGCGGGACATGCTGGATACGGCCCTGCGGGAGGATCTTCCCGCCGCCGTTCGGTATCCGAAGGGCAGGGAAGGCGCCTACCGCGACGGCGGCACGGACCCCGTTCGGGCCCTTCGGAAGGGCAGGGATGCCGCCATCGTCACCTACGGCACCATGGTCAATGAGGCGCTGGAAGCGGCGGAGCTCCTGGCGGAGCAGGGCGTCTCCGCCGGCGTCGTCAAGCTGGGCGTGATTTCTCCGCTGGACCTTCGTGCCCTGGACGAGCTTACTTACGATACCGGCGGCATTCTGGTGGCGGAGGAGTGTGCCGCCGAGGGCAGCGTGGGGGAATTCATCGCCGCAAATCTCCGCGGCATTCCCGTGCAGACGCTGAATCTCGGGTGCGGCATCGTCCGGCAGGGAACCGTCGCGGAGCAGCGCAACCGCTGCGGCATCGATGCGCAGGCCATCTGCCGGGCGGTCCGGCAAATGCTCCGATGAAGGAGCGGCTGGACCTGCTTCTCGTGCGCCGCGGCCTTTGTCCCACACGTCAGCGGGCGCGCATGGATATTCTGGAGGGGCATGTCTTCGTGGACGGCAGGGTGGAGCGCAAGCCCGGCAGGAACTGCGAGGAGACGGTGCAGCTGGAGCTTGTGGGCGAGTCCCTGCGCTACGTCAGTCGGGGCGGGCTCAAGCTGGAAAAGGCGCTGCGCGCCTTTCAGACCGACCCCGGCGGAAAGGTCTGCCTGGACTGCGGCGCCTCCACCGGAGGCTTTACCGACTGTCTGCTGCAGAACGGGGCAGCCAGGGTCTATGCGCTGGACGTGGGCACCGGCCAGCTGGCGCCTTCGCTTCTCGGCGATCCCAGGGTCATCAGCATGGAAAACGTGAACGCCCGCGCCCTGCGGCCCGGCGATCTTCCGGAAACGCCGGAGCTCGCGGTGATCGACGTTTCGTTCATCTCCCTTCGGCTCGTCGTCCCGGCGGTCAGAGCGCTTCTGACGGATGCGGGAGAGATCATCTGTCTCATCAAGCCGCAGTTCGAGGCCGGACGCCGGAGGCTTGGGAAGAGCGGCATCGTCCGCGATCCGGAGACCCAGCTGCAGGTACTGGAGGAGCTGCTGGCCTTTTTCCCCACGCTGGAGCTCTATCCGGCAGGTCTTACGTATTCACCCATTCGGGGCGACAAGGGCAACACGGAATACTTGTGCCTCCTGCGCAGAGCTCCTCCGGTCCGGATACCGGAGCCGCGCCTGGTCGTCGAGGAGGCCCGGAGGGAACTGAAATGAAGAGAATCCTGGTCTGCACCAATTATGAAAAGGATCCCGATCTTTCGTTCACGCTGCGCATACTGGAATACCTGCGTACCAGGGGCGCGGAGGCCCGCGCCTTTCTGCCCCTGATCCCTGCGGAAGCTCTGCCGGAGGATGTGCCGAAAAACACCCTGTGCCCGGACCCGGAGGAATACATCCGGACCGCAGATCTGCTTCTGTGCCTGGGCGGCGACGGCACCATGCTTCACAATTCCAAGCTGGCCGCAAAGAACAATGTGCCCATGCTCGGCATCAATCTGGGCCACATGGGCTTTATCACGGAGCTGGAGCGGGAGGACGTCGACCGTCTCGGCGAGGTGCTTGAGGGCCGTTATGCGGTGGAAAACCGGATGATGCTGGACTATGAGGTCCTGCGGGACGGGGCGTGCATCCGCAGCGGCTTCGGCCTCAACGAAGCGGTGGTGGCCCGGCAGAGCCCCGCCCATTCCATCCGCCTTACCGCTTATGGGGACGATCGAAAGATCTCCGATTATTCGGGCGACGGGATCATCATTGCCACCCCCACCGGCTCCACGGCCTATTCCATGGCTGCCGGCGGGCCCATCGTGGAGCCGACGGCGGAAAACCTGCTGCTGACGCCCATGTGCGCCCACTCTCTGACCGCCAAGCCTTACGTGCTGGCAGGGGATCGCCACACGAGCGTGGAGCTGCTGCGGGGCGACAACGGAGAGGCCCAGCTCCTGGTCGACGGGGAGGACTTTTTCACCCTGAAGAACGGAGACGTCGTCTGCGTGAAGAAATCCGCCTTCGTAACAAGACTGATCAAGCTCAGAAAGCTGAGCTTTTATGACATCGTCCGCCACAAACTGAATTGACGGGGGAAGATCGAAATGAAGAGTGACAGACAGCTGCAGATATTGAGGATCATTGCCGAGAAGCCCATCGAGACGCAGAATCAGCTGATCCAGGCCCTGCGGGAGGCCGGCATGAACAGCACCCAGGCCACCGTTTCCCGGGATATGCGGGAGCTCCGGCTGGTCAAGAAGATGAGCGACGGCGGCGTTTACCGCTATGTATGTCCGGATGAGCTTCCCGAGGTACCGGATCACTCCGGCCGCCTGCGCACCATTTTCCGGGAATCCGTGGCCTCCTGCTGCTGTGCCCAGAACCTGGTGATCGTGAAGACCCTGGCGGGTCTGGCCAATGCAGCCTGTGCCGCCATCGACTCCATGGAGGTGGAGGGCATGGCCGGCAGCCTGGCCGGAGATGACACCATCTTCCTGGCCATGGTGGACAACGCCGCTGCGGAGCGTTTTTGCGGGGAGATCCAGGAGCTGATCCGCTGAAAGAGGTGAGTTCCCTTGCTGGAAGCACTGCACATAGAGAATGCGGCGGTCATTGCGCGGGCGGATATCGGCTTCGGACCGGGCCTGAACGTGCTGACCGGTGAAACGGGCACCGGCAAGTCCATCATCATCGACGCCATCGGCGCCATTCTCGGCGGGCGGGTATCCCGGGAACTGGTGCGCAGCGGCGCTGCCGCCGTGCGCATCACTGCGGAGCTCACGCCCACGGCCCCGGCTTCGGCCTGGCTTGCGGAGAATGAGATCGAGGCGGTCCCGGGAGAGAGCATCCTGGTCACTCGCCGCGTCACAGCGGAGGGAAAGAGCTCCTGCCGGATGAACGGAACACCGGTCACCTCCGCCCAGCTGCGGGACTTCGGGGACCTGTTGTTCGATATCCACGGGCAGAACGACGGGCGGCGGCTTCTTTCGGAAGCCAGCCACCGGGCTTATCTGGATGCCTTCGGGAATCTGGCGGGAGAACGGGAAGCCTATGGACGCTGCTGGGAAGCTTACGCCGAAGAGCGCAAAAGGCTTGAAGAGCTTCGAAAAAGCGAGGAGGACAAGGAATTCCTGGAGGCCAGGCTGAAGAAGGAGATCCGGGAGCTGAGCACCGTCTCCCCCAAGGACGGGGAGGAGGAAGCGCTGGAGCAGCGGATCCGCCGGCTCAAATCCGCCGAGCGGCTGACCGACGCCCTGACGGAAGCCTACGAGGCCTTCCACGGAAGCGATCAGTCCGAAGGTGCCGTCGGCCTGCTGGTGTCCGCCGCCAACGCCATGAACGCGGCCGCCAGAGTGGACGAGGGCTATGCCGCCGTGTCCTCGGACATTGAGGACCTCCGCTATCGGGCGGAGGATCTGGCCGACAGGCTGGAGGAGGCGCGCCGGGATCTGGACTACTCCCCCGGCGAGCTGGACCGGCTGGAGAGCCGCCTCAGCGCCGTAACGAGGATCATCCGGCGCTACGGCAGCGCAGCTGCCGCCAGAGCTCGGCTGCAGGCCGCCAGGAACGAGCTGGAGGACGTCAGCTACCTGGAGGAGCACGTCCAGAAGCTGGAGGCTTCGCTGAAAGAAAAAAAGAAAGCCCTGCTGGCGGCAGGGAAAGCGCTCACCGGCGCGCGGCAAGCGGCGGCGGACAAGCTGGAAAAATCGGTGGAAGCCGAGCTGCGGGATCTCAGCATGCCCGGCGCGCGGTTCCGCGTATCCATGGCGCCCAAGGGCGGCGAAGGGTTCGACGCATCCGGCCTGGAGGATATCCGCTTCCTGCTTTCCGCCAACCAGGGACAGGAGCCCGGCCGTCTCAGCCACATCGCCTCCGGCGGTGAGCTGAGCCGCATCATGCTGGCATTGAAAAACGTGCTGCGCACCGCCTCCGACCCGGAGGTGCTGATCTTCGACGAGATCGACACCGGCGTCAGCGGCATCGCCGCCCAGCGGGTAGGGGAGAAGCTGGCCGCGCTGGCTTCCGACCATCAGGTGCTCTGCGTGACCCATCTGCCCCAGCTGGCGGCCATGGCGGACGTGCAGTTTTCCATCGTCAAGCGGCAGCGGGACGGCGGCACCTTCACCGAGGTCACCAGGCTGGACGAGGAGGGCCGCATCCGGGAGCTCACCCGCCTCATCGGCGGCGAGCACGACACGGAAACGACCCGCAGCGGCGCTGCGGAGCTCATCTCCGCTGCGGAGGAGACGAAGGCAAAGCTGCGCAGGCGGAGAGAAAAGACAGAAAACGGCGGATGATCCCGTAAGGGCCGGAAAACAGAAGGAGGCATGCGCCTTTGTGCGCATGCCTCTTGTGCCTGTTCTGCAGATCCGCGTCAGGAAAGGGCCTTCAGCTTCCGGGCGATATCCTTCATGTCGTCGAAGGCCTCCGGTCGACGGCGGGGGTCCCGCAGAAGGGCGGCGGGATGATAGATGGCGGTGATCTCCATGCCGTCCCTGACGACCCACTGGCCGTGCTCCCGGGAAATGCGGTATTTCGGGTCGATGAAGCGCATGGCTGCAATCCTGCCCAGGCAGACCAGCAGCCGCGGGCGCACGATGTTGATCTGCCGCTCCAGCCAGGGGTAGCAGGCATCCTGTTCATCCGGCAGGGGATCCCGGTTTTTGGGCGGGCGGCACTTCACGATGTTGGCGATGTACACGTCGCTTCTGTTGAGGTCGAACATGGCCAGCATATCGTCCAGGAGTTTTCCGGCCCTGCCGACGAAGGGTGCGCCCTGCAGGTCTTCCTGTTCTCCGGGACCTTCGCCCACGAACATGAGCTTCGCTTTTTCATTGCCGACGCCGAAGACCAGATTGGTGCGGGTCTGTCCCAGCGCACAGCGGTCGCAATTCTGGCAGGCCTGCCGCAGATCTTCCAGGTTTTCCATGCACTTCGCTCCCTTCCGCCGGCCATGCCGGCAGGCTCATCATAGCATGCCGGGGAGAGGAGCGCAATCGCAAATTGCCCGCCCTGCCGGCGGAAGGGCCTGCCGCATGCAGCGAATTATGCAAAGCGCATAAGTCAGAGCCAGATTTTCGGGAAAAACTTATGAAATCCTCTTGTCAATCTCAATCTCGTATGCTATAATGCGTCTATCAGTGATCCTGCAAAACTTGAAGGAGTGTGTTCTTCCATGAAGTTTATTGAAAGCAAGCCCAAATCCCTGATTTACACGATCTTGCTCTTTATCTTCGCCTCGTTCGAGATGGGCGTTCTCTCCTCCTACCGTTTCGCGACGATCGGCTCCGCCAACGACAGGTGCCTGGGCATGACCATTGAAAAGACCGAAACGCTGGCGAAGGTCGGCAGCAATGTCGGCTGGAACTTCGTGGTATGGTCCGTGTTCCTCATCCTGATCATCTGGGGCTTTGCCATGCTGCTGGGCTACAACCGCAACTACGGCGGCCTGATCGCCATCGGCGTCGTGAACATTATCCCGCTGATCGGTGTATTTGCCAATTTTGATTTCTGGGTCGGCTACGGATACAGCATCTACGCGCCTGCCATGGCCATCTTCGGCATGACCCACTGCACGACCCATGGGCAGCAGATCGCGAACAACATCATCTTCGCAGCCATCGTCGTGATCATCTCCGTCGTGTGCTGGATCATCGGCTACCGGATCCGCGCGGCTTATGCGAAGAAGTACGAGTACGACGATTGATTCCATAGGATCCATAAGGCGTCGGCGGTTCCGCCGACGCCTTTTCTGTGTCCGTAAAAGACGGCGCCCGGCCTAGCTGCCGGGCGCCGGTCATATCTTCTTTTATTTCAGAGGATCCTGTGCAGGTCGTAGGGTTCAAAAACCACCTTGCGGTAATCCTCCAGCTTCATGGGAACGCCGGTCCAGTCCGAATGGTATTCCCCGGTCTGCTTGATGATCACGTCATAGAGGATGTCGTAGGTTTTCCCGTCGGCGCCCACCTCGGTGATGGTGCTGTATGGAAGGGTCTTGTGGTAGGAGATCACCTGTTTTCCGTTCAGAAATTCATAATTGCAGCGGATGCGGCAGCCGCCCATCATGGTGGGCATAAATGCGCTCCGCAGCTCCCAGAGGATATCGTCGCTGGTTTCCTCATAGAGATTCTCCGGGGTCGTCTTTGTGTAATCCGCCCGGAACTGGATGGGCACGTTCCAGGGGGAGAAACGGTTGGCAAACTCCACCATGCGCTGAGGAGAATGCGAGGAAAAGAGGACGCAGTTCACACGGGTGGGCACGAGGAGGCGGCCGAAAATATCGTCGTTGCCCTCTTCAACGTACTTGTGCAGATGACGGGACACGTTGACGCAGGTGATCTTGTCCCGATTGGAATTGAGGAAATCCGTTACCTCGTCCTCGGAATAATCCTGGAAGACGGGCAGAGTGGTATTGATGAACACGCGGTGGGTGGAGGGTACGGCATCCAGCATCTGCTGTAGTCCCGCCAGGTTTGCCAGAGGTTCACCGCCGGAAAAAACGAAGTCGCAGCGCGGGGTGAACTCGCCGATTTCATGAATGCTGTAAAGGATCCTTTCAAGGCTGAAATTGCTGGTGTCCGCATACTCTTCTTTATTGATGCAAAAAGGACAATGATTGTTGCAATCATATGGAACAAAAACAGTGACGGTGGCGCCCCCGTCCCGCGTTTTGAAGGGATTACTCATTCTGATTCCTCTTTCACAGCGTTACTCAAGTTTATAAAATAACATCCCCGCGGGAATTAGTCAAGAGCTGATCGACTCCCTGGCTGCAGAAACGACGGAATGCGGATGAATCCCGGGGCCCGCGCGGGCTTGTCCGATGAGGCGAAATGTGGTAAAATGCAGAGGAATCTGGTGAGAAAGAGGAAACCGTGTCGGTCTGCCGCGATGCGTGCGGACAGCAGCGGTGCGTGTGGCGATGAAACACATTTTCCTTGTGAATCCCGTTGCAGGAAAAGGCGCCGCCCTTCAGACGGTGCTCGATATGACCGCGGGAAGGGCGGACTGTGAGATCTATGAGATCAAAAGCGGAGAGGATGCGGCCGCCTACGTCCGAACCCGCTGCGCAGAGAGTCGGGAAGAGCTGTGCTTCGTGGCCTGCGGCGGAGACGGGACGGCAAACGCCGTGGCTTCCGGCGCCGCACTGCAGTCCAAAGCCTGCATGACCGTGCTGCCCGTGGGCAGCGGCAATGACCTTGTCAAGGCCTTCGGAGGGAAGGAACGCTTTCTGGATGCTGAGGCGCTCCTGGCGGCGAAACCGATGCCCATCGACATCCTGAAGGTGGGGGACAGGTGGGCGGTGAACGCGTTTCATTTCGGCCTGGATTCCGCCGTAGCAGAGACGATGAACCGGGTCAAAACGAAGCCCGTCATCGGCGGAGCAAATGCATATCCCACGGGTGTCGTCAAGGCGCTGATCTGCAACATGCGCACCTGGTGCCGCATGCGGGTGGACGGGGAGACCTTCAACGACGGGGATATCCTCCTGTGCACGGTGGCCAACGGCCAGTACGTGGGCGGCTCCTACCGCTGCGCCCCCCGCAGCCTCAGCGACGACGGGCTGGCGGAGATCTGCCTGGTCCGGCCGGTGTCCCGCATCCGATTCCTGTCTCTGATGAACGCCTACAAGGCGGGGGAGCACCTGGACGATCCGCGGTTCCATCGCGTGATCCGCTATCGCCGGGGCAAGGTCATCGAGGTGGAGGGAAAGCCCGGCTTCACCGTCTCCCTGGACGGGGAGATCGTCAAAGGAACGAGCTTCCGCGTGGAGGTGATCCCCGGCGGCCTCCGCTTCGCCGTACCGGAGAAAAGATAAGGGCCGGGAGAGCGGCTGCTCTCCCGACCCATCCCCGTGCCGCACCGGCGGCGGGAATCAGCTTCTGTTGTAGAGCGTGAGGCCGTAGCTTTCCACGACCTCGGTCATCCAGCGGTTTCGATCATTGAACATGTCGTTGTCGGGGTCGCCGAACAGCCAGTGGTTGAAGATGAAGGGCCCGTTGACGCTGTATTTGTCGATGGCGTCCTTTACGGCCTGCTTGAACCGCTCTTCGGTGCATTCCGGGCTCATGAGATCACCGATGGCGTCGAAGCCGCCTTCCAGGACGAGCTTGCTGCCGTGCTTCTTCTGCACGGCCACCAGGTCGTTGCAGACCTGGGGAGGATCCCAGTACTGTACGCCGAACTCCACCCAGTCGTCCACCAGCATGTCGCACTTGCCGCAGCAATGCATGGCGATGGGGAGGCCCCGGTCATTGCCCAGCTTGGCGTCGCGGACCTGGAAGGGCTTCACCAGCTCCCGATACTGCGTGGGGGACATGAAGGGCGCTGCCCAGGCCGCCACATCGTCGGTGATCTGCACAAGGTCCGGCTTGTAATAGTCGATGCAGTGTTCGGCCACATCGGTGTAGAAATTGCAGAGGTAGTCGAAAAGAGCGTAGACCTCCTCCGGTTCCTCCTGAATGGCGCAGAGGCCTTCCACAAAACCCATGAAGGCCATCAGCGTCTGGAAATAGCCGCCGTGGGTGCTGAAGGCAATGGCACTCTGGGTGGGATCGACCCCGAAGGCCGCCGATCGCTCCATGTCCTTTTTCGCCATTTGCTCCCAGTCCACGTCGGAGAGATCCGGCGCCTTGATGACGTCGCGCCACTTGGTGATGTCGTGCAGAATGAAATTGCCGGGCTCCGGAAGGCCTGCGTAGCCCGCCTCCTTATTGGCCACGTAGGTCACGCCCCAGATGTTCTTGAAGGTCTTGCCGTCCTTGGGCCGCTCGCCGCGAAGAACGGAGGGACCGCAGCCGGAGCAGACCGGCGCACGGTCAGAATAGGGGTTTTTCCCGTAGCTGTACTGGAGCAGGAAATCGGGCGCTATACCCTTGGGCATGTCCAGATACATTTCTCTCATGGTTCTCTGTGCCATAACTCCACCTCATTCAGAAATAGATTGGACCAACTCCTGTAATAAAAGCATTATAACATTCCAAGCGTCCCGAATCAACGGCTGTACTTGAAGATCACACAAAACAGCGGGCTTTTCGCCGCTGAAGCATGCCGGTTTCACCATGCCGGAAAGGGAGAAGCAGTGATGAACAACGAGACGATCGTGGATCCCACGGGCCTGTGCCCGGAATTCCGCCGGGGGCTCTGGTCCCTGGAGGAGGAGCCCGCCGCCTGCGAAAACTGCGAATACTACGACGAAGGCCGCTGCCTCCGTCGAAGAGAGGCAGCGGCCGGGGAAGCAGATCAGACGACCTGAAAGAGATAGAATTTCAAATAGTCCGTTTCCGGTACGCTCCGCAGGATGGGATGGTCCGGCGCCTGCTGCCTCGCTTCGATCTGCCGCAGGCTGACGTCCGCATCCCGGGCCGCCTCGTCCAGCATTTGTCCGAAGCGCTCCGCAGGCATGAAATGGCTGCAGGAGCAGGTGGCCAGGTATCCGCCGCGGGGCAGAAGCTGCATGGCGCGCCGGTTGATCTCCAGATAGCCCCGATAGGCGTTGTCCGCCGTGGCACCGCTCTTGGTGAAGGCGGGAGGATCCAGGATGATGTAATCCCACCTGCGGGGCCCCTTCGCGGCCTCCGTCAGCAGCTGGAACACGTCCGCCTTCAGGAATTCCACCCGGCCGCCGAGCCCGTTGAGGGCCGCGTTCCGCTCCGCCTGGCGCAGCGCCTCTGCAGAGACGTCCACGGCGGTGACGGCGGCGGCTCCGGCGCGGGCGGCGTTCAGGGCGAAGGCCCCCGTGTGGGTGAAGCAATCCAGCACCCGGCGGCCCGGCGCCAGCTTCGCCGCCGCCAGGCGATTGTACTTCTGGTCCAGGAAAAAGCCGGTTTTCTGCCCCCGGATATAGTCCACGTCGTAGCGGATGCCGTTTTCCGTGATGATCACGTGGCCGTCCGTCTCCGAAGCAAGGCCGGGCAGAGGAACGAAGCCGCAGACCCGCTCCAGGCCCTCCTTGTCCCGCAACGGCGAATCGCTCCGCTCATAGACGGCCCGGACGGAAACACCCAGCTTTTCCAGTTCTTCCGTGATCAGCCGGAAGATCATTTCCTTCCGACGGTCGATCCCCAGGGAGAGCACCTCGGCCACCAGCACGTCCTCGAAGCGGTCCACCGTCAGGCCGGGAAACTGATCTGCCTCGCCGAAGATGAGTCTGCAGGCGCTGAAGTCTTCTCCCATGACCGTGCGGCGGTACTCCAGGGCGTAAGCGACACGGCGGCGGAAAAAGGCTTCGTCAAAGCGGTCGTTGGTGTTGCGGGAGATGAGGCGCACCCGGATCTTCGAATGATCGTTCACAAAACCCGCACCCAGCCATTTGCCCTTGGCGGTGCAGACGTCCACCACGTCGCCGTTTTCGCAGGCGCCCTCGATATCCGTGACCTCTTCGCCATAGACCCAGGGATGGCCCCGGCGGATAGACCGTTCCGCCTTGGCATTCACTTTCAAGCGTGCGTAATTCCTTTCCATGGCTGCCTCCGGTGGTTTGATGGGTTCAGCATAGCATCCACCGTCTTTTTCGTCAAGAAACTGCGGCAAACGCATGAAATATGTGATAGAATACTTTGTATTTCGGCAATATTGCCAGATTGGGAGTACAGGATGGAATACGGTTTTATTTCTCAGATGACAGAGGGCCTGCTTCACCGCTGGCCGGACAAGGGCGTGGATCCGCAGCAGATCGTAGGCGCTTTGAAGACGTCGCTGGATGCTTCCGCGCTGGTCGATGCTCTGGCGGAGGTGTTCCGCGTTCCTCCGGCGGACATGGAGGAGGCGGTCGCACAATTTGGGCTTGGGGAGCTGATCGCACGGCAGAAGCTTGCACACGGCGGCAGGGCCGGCAGCACGGAGGAAAAGCCCCTGTGCAGGAATAGCGGCGGTCTGGATCCTTTCCCGGAACTGTTCCGTATCTGCACATCGCCGAAGCTCGATGCCCCGGCATCGCTTCCCACAGGTCTTGGCGACGATCTGTACCGCCTTTCCGAGAACGTGGCGGCGGCTTCTGCGGATGATCCCTTCCTGAAGCTGTATCGCGAGGACGTGGAGTCGTATTATGAAGCCTTCATGAAGGATACTGCGCCGCTGATCCTGGAGGCGCTTCACCGCGATTTCGGAAGCAGCGGCCCCCGCTACCTGGTGACCACGGGGATCGGTGCCAACGAGCAGTTCTGCCATTTCGCCGCCGCGCTCCACAATGCGGACCCGGAGAGCAGGACAAAGTGGATCGTCATCCATTCACCGCTGCAGCTGAAGCTTCTGCCTGCGGACGCCGCGGAGGAGAACACGCTGTTCATGGAGTTCAGCCGCAGCAGCGTGACGGAGGAGACCATCAAGCTGCACGAGTACACCGCCCGCAGTCTGAAGCGGATCGTCTTCTCCAACGGCGGCAATCTGAAGAAGCTCGCCGAGCGGGACGGGAATCTGGTGCTCCCCATGCCGGATCAGGTCTCCGGCCGTTTCGGTCGCAACAAGACCCCCATCCTCCTGGCCCCCATGCTGGCCTGCGGCATGGACACCCGCGCCTACTGGACCGGGATCACGCAGGCGATCCGCGCCTTCGATCTGGGAGACCCGGATTCCCTGCCTCACGTGCTGGCCCGCTTCATTCTGGCCTTCCAGAAGTCCCGGGGCACGAATCTCCTCTATCTGGGCTGCAACGACGAGGTGCTGTCCCTCCTGGCGGATGAATTCATCCAGTTTTGGAACGAGGGCGTCAACAAGAACGGAAACGATCTTCTGGTTTCCCGCTTCTTCGGCTTGCCCCGGGACAGCCACATGAATCTGGAAGGGGTGCTGGGCAACCGGCAGACGAAGCTGGGTTTCTTCCTCCTGCGGGACGACATGCGGGGCGAGGTGCGGCATCCCCTGGTGAACGAGGCTGCGGACGCGGCGGATCCCGCCCATGAGGGGCTGCGGCTGGGCGATGAGGAAGTGATCCTCTCTCTGGCCAATTATCGCCGCTTCTGTGAAGTGATGCCCACGATCCTGATCCGGGTCCGCGGTGCCCTGCGGATGGAGCATTCCGCCGTGCTGGGCCAGCTTTTCAGCGACGTGACCTTCGTATACTCCCGTCTCATGGGGATCGACCCAGGCTCCAACCCGGAGGTGAAGTTTGTGCGGGAACGTTCCGGCGAGCTGCTTGCCTCCTTTGCCGCCCGGCTTCGGGAAGGGGAAGCCATCAGCGACCTCTTCGGCAGCGCGGCCGAAGGCTGAGAGCGCCGGCACACCGTGCACTGCATCGGCAGAGAGAACAGGAGGTTTTATGCGAAAGGACATCGTGAAACTGAAGGCCGGCCTGCTGTGCTGCGGCGCCCGGGTGGAACGGGAAACGGCGAAGCTGCTGGAAGCGGAATACCCCCATTTCTTCGACAACGGGTTCATCCACGCGGTGAGCATCCGGCTTTACGATGCCAACGTGAACGTCATCGTTGCGGAGGAATTCTCCGGGGATTCGCCCTATCTCATCATCAAGCGGGACGGCTGCTACCGCGTCACGGGCGAAGGCTGGGACGAGCCCGTTTTCTTCTATCCGAATCTCCCGAAAACAGGGACCTTTCTCGACGAGATGGCCATGCTCCACAGCGCCGTGTGCATCAACATCTGGCCCAGCACCACCTGCTGCTACGACACACCGGAGCTCAAGTGCCGCTTCTGCTCGCTGAAGCCGGAGACGGAGAGACCGGTGGACCCCGCGGCGTTGAGCGACGCCCTGCGCATCCTGATGGCGAAGGTGCCGCCGGAGTATGAACTCAATTTCAGCGGCGGTACATACGGAGACCCGGACCGGATGGTGCACTATTGGATCGACCTGTGCAGGAGGATCCGTGAATTCAGCAAAGCAAAGATCGCCGTGGAATTCGCCCCTCCGTCCGACCTCGGCCTGCTGGGGGAGCTGAAGGCGGCCGGTGCGGATGCGGCCATTATGAACCTGGAAGTGGCGGACCCGGAGCGGAGAAAGACGATCTGCCCCGGAAAGAGCCGAATCTCCTACGAGCATTATCACGAGGCCTTCCGTGAGGCGGTGCGCGTGTTCGGCTGGGGCATGGTCTCCAGCGTCCTCATCGGCGGGATCCAGCCGCCGGAGGATATCATGCGGGAGTGTGAGGTCATGGCGGCAGAGGGCGTCTTTCCCACCATCATGCCCTTCCATCCCATGGACAACTGTGAACTGTACGGCCTGGAGAGATGCAGGCCGGAAGAGCTTATGCGAATGAGCGAGCACCTTGGGGAACTGCTGGTGCGTTACGATCTGGATTATCGGAAGCAGCCCGGCTGCACCAACTGCGGCGGATGCAGCCTTGAGAACGACTGCAGCCGCCGGAAGAAAGGAACAGAGAAATGAAATACGTCGTGGCAGACTACTTTCCCGCGTTCTCCTGCAAGTGCGGCAGCTGCCGTGCCAACTGCTGCGACGGCTGGCCCGTCGTCATCGGAAGAGAGGAATACGAGCGGATGACCACGGCCCCCTGCAGGCCGGAATTCGCGGAGCTGATCAAAAGTGCACTGCGGGTGAATTTTGCCCCCGGGGGCGATCGGTATGCCCACATCGTCCACGACAAAAACGGCAAGTGCCGTCTCCAGCGGCCGGATGGGCTGTGCGGCCTGCAGGTGGAGCTGGGGGAGGAGGTCCTTCCCTCGGTCTGCCGGCTGTATCCCCGCAACCGGCGCTGCGTCGCCGGCGTGAACGAATGCGCCCTGAGCCTGAGCTGTGAGGCCGTGGCGGAGCAGCTGCTGGCTTCCCGGGCGCCTTTGGGCTTCATCACGGCGGAGATCCCGGAGGAGCCCCTTTTCCGCATCGAGCTTTCGGAAGAGAAGTACGGGGAGTGCCGACGGGCGGCGGAGCTCATGGGAGATCGCTCCCGGTCCCTCCCGGAACGCTTTGAGCTGCTGGGGGAGGAAATGTTCGGCTGCAAGGAACGGTGCGAGGAAACGGACGGCAGGCTGGACGCCATCCGCCTGCTGTTCCGGCTGACTGCGGAATACAGCGGAAAAAACCGTGTTGCCGGAAATCTGTGCCGGGAGACGATCCGCTGCTTCGGGATGCAGGGTCAGGACAAGCTTTCCAGGTCTGAAGCCGAAGTGCTGCTCGACAGATATGCGGAAGCGAATGCCCACGCCTTCCTGGATGGGGATGCCTGGCCGGATACGGCCGACCGGCTGCTGGTGAGCCATATGTTCTACAACAGCTTTCCTCACGTGGGAGGCACCAGCGACGAGGAGCGGGCCTTTTACGGCCTCTGCACGATCTACGCCTTCGCAAAATTCATCTACGTGGGCAATTTCCGCTATCGGGCCTGTCGGCAGGACGCGGCGGATCTGCTGGCCTCCCTGGGAAGGCTCGTGGAGCACTCCGATTTCAAATACGCAGCGGCTCGCTTTTATCGGGAATTCACGGAGCACAGCCCCGGCTGCTGGCGTCAGCTGGTGCGCCTCTGAGCTTGACATTTGCCTGCTCTGCGTGTATTATTTCGTCTATCTGATTATTAAGGAGATACGATCATGGCTAAGGAAAAGAAGGTCGAGCAGATCACCGATATCGAGGTGGATTTTGCCCAGTGGTTCACGGATGTCTGCATCAAGGCGGAGCTGGTGGACTATTCCGGCGTGAAGGGCCTGTTCGTGCTTCGGCCTTACGGTTACGCCATTTGGGAGAACATTCAGCGCGCCCTGGACGATCGATTCAAGGAACTGGGACATGAAAACGTGTCCATGCCCATGCTGATCCCCGAGAGCCTGCTGCAGAAGGAAAAGGACCACGTGGAGGGCTTCGCGCCGGAGTGCGCCTGGGTCACCATGGGCGGCAGCGAAGAGCTGCCGGAGCGGCTCTGCGTGCGGCCCACCTCCGAGACCCTTTTCTGCGATCACTGGAGCCACGTGCTCCACTCCTGGCGGGATCTCCCCATGAAGTATAACCAGTGGTGCAGCGTCATGCGCTGGGAGAAGACCACCAGGCCCCTGCTCCGGGGCCGCGAGTTCCTATGGCAGGAGGGCCACACCATCCATGCCACGGCGGAGGAGGCGGTTCAGGAGACCGAGCAGATGCTGGAGGTGTACGCCGATCTGGCGGAAAACTGGCTGGCCATGCCCGTGCTCCGCGGCAGGAAGACGGACAAGGAGAAGTTCGCCGGCGCAGTCAACACCTACACCATCGAGTGTATGATGCACGACGGGAAGGCTCTGCAGGCAGGCACCTCCCACTATTTCGGCGACGGCTTCACCAAGGCATTCGACATCACCTTCACCGACAAGAACAACCAGCTGCAGCATCCGCATCAGACCTCCTGGGGGATGAGCACCCGCATCATCGGCGGTGTGATCATGACCCACGGCGACAACAACGGTCTGGTGCTTCCGCCCCGCATCGCGCCGATCCAGGTGATCGTGCTCCCCATCGCCCAGCACAAGCCCGGCGTCACGGAAGCCGCCCTGGCGCTGGTGGAGCGGCTGAATAAGGCAGGCATCCGCGTCCGCGCCGACGTGAGCGACAACAGGCCCGGCTGGAAATTTGCCCAGTATGAGATGAAGGGCGTGCCCCTGCGGCTGGAGATCGGCCCCAAGGATCTGGAGCAGGGCCAGTGCGTTCTGGTGCGCCGGGACAATCGGGAGAAAACCTTCGTCCGGCTGGAGGATTTGGAGACCGCCGTGCCGAAGCTCTTGGCCGACGTACATGCCGGCCTCTACGAGAAGGCCCTCAAAAACCTGCAGGAAAAGACGAATACAGCACGCACCATGGCGGAAGCCAGGGAGATCATCGCCACCAAGGGCGGCTTCATCAAGACCATGTGGTGCGGAGACCGGGCCTGCGAGGAAAGAATGAAGGAAGAAGTGGGCGTCTCCTCCCGCTGCATCCCCTATGTGCAGGAAAAAGTGGGGGATACCTGCGTCTGCTGCGGGAAGAAGGCAGATACCATGGTATACTGGGGCGTCGCTTATTGAGCACGCAAAGAGTTCCGCAGCGCAGCGCTGCGGAACTTTTTTCTTATTCTCCCGTCTAAGGGAGTGAAAAACAAAAGGAGGTATCTCCAATGAAAAAGAACGGACGGAAGCTGCTTCCCCTTTTGCTCGTTATTCTGATGGTTTCTATGCTGGTCTGCGGCTGCGGCGCGCAAAGCTCTGCCTTCGACCGTGTGACGGAAGCCTTTGGCAACACCGGAGGCGCAAAATCGACTGCGCCGATGCCCGCTTCCGCACCGCAGGCTGACAGCGGATATTATTATGAAAACTCCGGAGCCGACGAAGCTTTCTTCCCGGGGAAAACCGGCGGGAGCAGCCAGGACGACGTCCAGGCCAGGGCGGAGACCTTCGACAAGATCATTTACAGCGGCTCCGCCAATGTGGAAACGATCCATTTTGACGAGAGCGTGCAGAACGTCTATGGGATGATCGCACAGTACGGCGGCTTTTTGGAAAGCTCCTACATTACGGGGAAGGACTACAGCACCACCTATTACAATCGTCCCTCCTACCGCAACGCCTCCTTTGTCATCCGCGTGCCCCGGGAGAACTTCCAGGCCTTCACCGGCTCCCTGGATACGCTGGGGAACGTGACCAATTCCTCCGTCTACGCCCAGAACATCACCTCCTCCTACATGGATACCCAGTCCCGGCTGAACACATACCGGACGGAGGAGGAGCGGCTCCTGGACATGCTGGCCAAGGCTGACACGGTGGAGGACATGCTGAACATCGAGGACCGGCTGGCGAACGTCCGCTACAACATCGAATCCCTGACCACCATGCTGACCAACTGGGACAGCAAGGTGAACTACTCCACCCTGGAGCTCAACATCAATGAGGTGAAGGAGCTCACCCAGGAGACCCCCATCACCCACACCTTCTGGGAGGAGCTGGGTGCCGGCTTTGCTTCCACCTGCCGCTGGCTGGGAGACACCGCCAAGGACATCGCCATCTGGATCGTTTCCGCCCTTCCGGTGCTGATCCTGATCGTCGTGGTGCTCGCCGTGGTGATAATTATAATTCGTGCCAAAAGACAGAAAAAAAGAACAGGCAACGATGTGAATTCTGCCCGTTGACAGTATAGGTATATACCATGTATACTTCTTTAGTTCCCTGAATTGCGAATAAAGGAGCTGTTGATATGAGGTATACGGGCGTCACTTCCAGAGGCATCATCACGCCGATTTTCCGCCAGGGCGACGATCTGGTTTCCCTGATTCGGGACAGCCTGCTGGCCGCGGCGGAGAACGAGGGCTTCCGGCTGCAGGACAGAGACGTTGTCGGCGTTACCGAGGCCGTGGTCGCCAGGACCCAGGGCAATTACGCCACCGTGCAGCAGATCGCCGAGGACGTTCGGCAGAAGCTGGGCGGAGAGGACATGGGCATCGTTTTCCCCATCCTGAGCCGCAATCGCTTTGCCATCATCCTGCGGGCCCTCAGCATGGCCTGCAAGAAGCTCTATGTGCAGCTTTCCTTCCCCGGCGACGAGGTGGGCAACCGCCTCATCAGCTATGAAGATATGGATCGCAAGGGCATCAATCCCAATACGGACAGCCTGGATGAGCGCGGCTTCCGCGCCATTTTCGGAAACAACACCGTCCATCCCTTCACCGGCATCGACTACGTCAACTACTACAAGAGCATCGGCAGCAATATTGAGATCGTCTTCTCCAATGATCCCCGGTACATCCTGCACTACACGAAGAATGTGCTCAACTGCGACATCCACACCCGTGTGCGCACCAAGCGCATCCTGGCGGAGAGCGGTGCGGAACGCATTTTCAGCCTGGACGAGATCCTGACTTCGCCGGTGAACGGCAGCGGCTACAACGAGCAGTACGGCCTCCTGGGCGCCAACAAGGCAACGGAGGAGAAGGTCAAGCTCTTCCCCCGGGACTGCCAGAAGTTCGTGGACAGCCTGCAGAAGGCCCTTTACGACGCGACGGGGAAGAAACTGGAGGTCATGATCTACGGCGACGGCGGCTTCAAGGACCCCGTGGGCGGCATCTGGGAGCTGGCGGACCCCGTGGTCTCTCCCGCCTTTACCGAAGGCCTCCGGGGCACCCCCAACGAGCTGAAGATGAAGTACTTTGCCGACAACGAGCTGAAGGATCTCAGCGGCCAGGAGCTGGCGGACGCCATGCGGGAAAAGATCCGCGAAAAGGATACGGACCTGAAGGGCGCCATGAACTCCCAGGGCACCACGCCCCGCCAGCTGACGGACCTGCTGGGCAGCCTCTGCGACCTGACCAGCGGCAGCGGCGACCGTGGGACCCCCGTGATCCTTATCCAGAACTACTTCACGAATTACGCGACCGAGTAACATGAATGGACACCGCCCCGGAGGCACGCACGAGCCTCCGGGGCGGACTCTTATTTTTTGCTTTTCAGCACCTTGCGGCAGATGCCGGTGAGGGGACATTCCCCGCATTTCGGTTTTCGGGCGGTGCAGTATTTCCGCCCGTGGAGCACCATGCGGTGGCAGAAGTCGGAGGATTTCTCCGGGGGAAGGCAGGCCGCCAGGTCCCGCTCCACCTTCACCGGCTCCTTCTCGGGCGTCAGGCCCAGCCGGCCGGCGATGCGGATGCAGTGGGTATCCGTCACCACGGCGGGCTTGTGATACACGTCCCCCAAGATGAGGTTCGCCGTCTTCCGGCCCACGCCCGGCAGCTTCAGCAGCTCCTCCATGGTGTCCGGCACCACTCCGCCGTAGTCACGAAGGAGCATCTGCGCCGCGCCGATCAGATCCCGGGCCTTCATGTGGAAAAAGCCGCAAGTGCGGATGAGCTCCTCCACTTCTTCCACATCCGCCTCCGCAAAGGCCTCCAGGGTGGGGAAGCGGGCAAAGAGGGCTGGGGTCACCATGTTCACCCTGGCGTCTGTGCACTGGGCGCTGAGGCGCACGGCAAAGAGAAGCTGCCAGGCCGTATCGTATTCCAGGCTGCAGAGCGCGTCCGGGTATTCGTCCTCCAGCAGGCGGATGATCTCATCTATGTATTCCATGCTCCTGTCTCCGTCTTCAAACATGCCGCATCAGCGCCTGCCGGGCGCGGGCGGCTTTATTTTTTGTCAGTATACCATGCGCCGACTTGGTTTTCCAGCATGAAAATGGTATACTGGGGCGGGTGATGAGCATGCAGAGACCATTGGCGGATGAGATCCGCCCCAAAACGCTGGATGAGGTGGTGGGTCAGCAGCATATCCTCGGGCCGGACGGAATGCTGCGCCGCATCATCGAGAGCGGGCAGGCCCCCAATATGATCTTCTACGGGCCCTCCGGTACGGGAAAGACCACGGTGGCCGGGATCATCGCGCAGGCGACGCAGCGGACCCTGCGCAAGCTGAACGCGACCCAGGCAGGCACCGCAGATATCCGGGAAATCATCAGCAGCCTGGATACCATGCTGGCCCCCAACGGTATCCTGCTGTACCTGGACGAGATCCAGTACTTCAACAAAAAGCAGCAGCAGTCCCTTCTGGAATACATTGAGAATGGAAAGATCAGCCTGATCGCTTCCACCACGGAAAACCCCTATTTCTACGTCTACAGCGCCGTTCTCAGCCGCAGCGCCGTGTTTGAGTTCAAGCCTGTTTCCCCGCGGGAGATGGAGCCCGCAGTGCGCAGGGCCATCCGGATCATGGAGGAAAAGACCGGGCTGAGGGGCAGCTTCTCCGACGAAGCCATCCGCGGCATCTGCTACGGCTGCGGAGGCGATGTGCGCAAGGCCGTCAGCAGTGTGGAGCTTCTGTTCTACGGCGGCCGGAACGACGGGGAGACCGTCACCGCCACGGCAGAGGATGTGCAGCTGATTGCCCAGAAGAGCGCCATGAAGTACGACCGGGAAGGGGATCAGCACTTCGACGCCGTGTCGGCCCTGATGAAGTCCCTCCGGGGCAGCGACCCGGACGCGGCGCTCCACTATCTGGCGCGGCTGCTGGAGGCCGGGGACATGGCGGGCGCCTGCCGCCGGATCCTCTGTTCCGCCAGCGAGGACATCGGCATGGCCTATCCCCAGGCGGCGGCCATCGTCAAGGCCTGTGTGGATTCGGCGCTGCAGCTGGGCATGCCGGAGGCACGCCTGCCCCTGGCGGAAGCGGTGATCCTCCTGGCCACGGCGCCCAAGTCCAACAGTGTGGTCACCGCCATCGACCGGGCCATGGCGGACGTTCGGGCGGGGAAGGGCGGCACGCCGCCCCGGGAACTGCAGAACGTCCACGCAGACGGGACGGGGTTCGAGCGGGAACAGGGCTATTTGTACCCCCATGATTTCCCCAACCACTGGGTGCGCCAGCAATATCTTCCCGATACCCTCAAGGGCGCCAGGTATTACGAGTACGGCGACAACAAGACGGAACAGGCGGCCAGAGCCTACTGGGACAAGATCAAGAACGCAAAATAAGAAGGAGGTGCGGCGGCGTGCGGCTGTATGACGACGTGCGGTATTTGAAGGGCATCGGCGAACAGCGCGCCGCTCTGCTGAAAAAACTGGAGATCTCCACGGTCTACGACCTGATTTCCTGCTTCCCCAGGGCCTATGAGGACCGCAGCGTGATCCGATGGATCTCGGAACTGGAAGACGGTGAAACCGCCTGCATCCGGGCGGTGGTGGTGACCACCCCCATGCTCAGCCGCATCCGCAAGGGCCTGAACCTGACCCGCTTCCGCATTGCGGACGACAGCGGCACAGCAGACGTCACCTTTTTCAACCAGCCCTATGTGAAAAACAACCTGTCCGTGGGAAGCCGCTTTACGTTCTACGGCCGCTTCCAGAAAAACGGCAGCAGGCTCAGCCTTTTGAATCCCACCTATGAGCGCAGCGAGGCGGAGGGCAGCGCCACGGGAAGGATCGTTCCCATTTACCGTCTCACCGCCGGCATCAACCAGCGGACCATGGCAAAGGCGGTGCAGCAGGGACTGCAGGAGTGCCTTCCCGAGCTTCGGGATCTGCTGCCGGAGGATACCATCCGCCGCTGCGGCCTGATGGACGTGCGCACGGCCTACCGGAAGATCCACGATCCCGGCACCATGCAGGAGGCCCAGCAGGCCCGACAGCGGCTGGTTTTTGAGGAGCTCTTCGTCCTGGCCTGCGCCCTGGGCAGCATGAAAAACCGGCGCAGGGAGGACGCGGGATATCGCATTCCCTCCGCGGATCTGCCCGCCTTTGCGGGCTGCCTGCCCTTTGCGCTCACCTGCGCACAGACGCGGGCCATACGGGAGGCCTTTGCGGATATGTCCTCCGGACGGGCCATGAACCGGCTGGTGCAGGGGGACGTGGGTTCCGGCAAGACCATGGTGGCCGCCGCCTGCATCTGGGCCGTCTGCCGCGCCGGATACCAGGCGGCCTTTATGGCCCCCACGGAGCTGCTGGCCGATCAGCATTTCAAAACCCTGTCCAATCTGCTGGAGCCCTTGGGTATCCGCGTGGTGCTCCTGAAGGGCAGCATGGGGGCAAAGAGCAAACGGGAGGCCAGGGAGCGCCTCGCCCTCGGCGAAGCCGATCTGGCGGTGGGCACCCACGCACTGCTCAGCGAGGGCGTGGATTTTCACGACCTGGCCCTGGCGGTGACGGACGAGCAGCACCGCTTCGGTGTGCATCAGCGGGCGGCCCTGGCTGCCAAGACGGAGGCGCCGCCCCATGTGCTGGTCATGTCAGCCACCCCCATTCCCCGCACGCTGGCCCTGATCCTCTACGGGGATCTGGATGTCTCCGTCATCGACGAGCTGCCGCCGGGGCGGCAGAAGGTGGATACCTATGCCGTGGACGAGAGCATGCGGGAGAGGATCGAGCGATTCATCGCCAGGCTGGTGGACGAGGGCAGGCAGGTCTATGTGGTCTGCCCCATGATCGAAGAGGGTGAGGAGATGCCGGATGTGCGCTCCGTCACCGAAGAATACGAATATCTCCGCACGGAGGTCTTCCCCGGATATCGGGTGGGGCTCCTGCACGGGAAGATGAAGGCCGCAGACAAGGATGCGGTGATGACGGCCTTTGCCGCCGGTGAAATACAGATCCTCGTCTCCACCACGGTGGTGGAGGTGGGCGTGGACGTGCCCAACGCCGCCCTCATGGTGGTGGAAAATGCGGACCGTTTCGGCCTGAGCCAGCTTCATCAGCTCCGGGGCCGGGTGGGCCGCGGCAGTCACAAGAGCTACTGCATCCTGTTCAAGGGCAAGGGCGGCGGCGTCAGCAGCGAACGGCTGAACGCCCTTGTGAAGGAGAGCGACGGGTTCCGCATCTCCGAGGAGGATCTGAAGCTGCGGGGCCCGGGCGATTTCTTCGGCTCCCGCCAGCACGGCCTTCCCACGCTCCACATCGCCGATCTTTCCGCCTCTCTGGATGTGCTCAGGGAGGCACAAAAGGAAGCGGAGCGGCTGCTGGGGGCAGATCCTTCCCTGGAACGGCATCCCTATCTGCTTCAACGGATCGAATCCATTTTCCGCAATTCGGAAAACGCCTGAACGGGGCGGCACGGATCCTGCGGCACAGGAGGTAAACTATGATATCGGTTGCGGTGATCGGCGGCGGCGCCTCCGGCATGGCGGCGGCCCTGGAGGCTGCCGCCCGGGGCGCATCGGTCTCTGTATTCGAGCGTCAGGCTCGGGTGGGAAGAAAGCTGGCCGTCACGGGAAACGGCCGCTGCAACCTGACGAATCTCCATGCCGCCCTGGAGCACTATCACGGCGGGGATCCCGCCTTCGTCCTGCCTGCGCTACAGCGTTACGGGGTTTCCGAGACCCTCCGGCATTTCCGTGAGCTGGGGCTGGTGACGGCGGCGCAGCCCGACGGCCGCGTCTATCCTCTGTCGGATACCGCGGGAAGCGTGGTGGATGTGCTTCGTTTCGCTATGGAGGCGGCGGGCGTGAAGCTGATCGCAGGTACAGAAGTCAGAGGCATCACAAAAGCTGCCGGCGTCTTCCGCCTTTCCATGGCCGATGGAGAAGCCGAGGCAGACCGGCTCATCGTGGCCTGCGGCGGCGCTGCGGGCGGGCGCTTCGGCGGCACCGACGCCGGGTACCGGCTGCTGAAAGGCCTGGGGCACAGCTGCACCGGCCTTGCCTGCTCCCTTGTGCAGCTGCGCTCGGACAACAGCTGGTGCCGAAGCCTGAAGGGAATCCGGGCGGATGCTGCGCTCCGGCTTTATGAGAATGAGGTCTGCCTTGCGGGATCCTCCGGTGAAGTGCAGTTCACGGACTACGGGCTTTCCGGTCCGGCCGTCTTCGAGCTCTCACGGCCGGCTGCAGAGAAGCCGGGACGGGTGATCTCCCTGGACCTTCTGCGGGGGGTGGAGGAGGTCGAGCTCATTGAGCTGCTCCTCAGAAGAGCCGCCTGCACACCGCAGCTCACCGTGGGAGACGCCTTGATCGGCACGGTGCAGAACCGCATCGGCAGAGTGCTGGTGAGCGCCGCGGGACTCCGCCCCTCCGCACCGATCACCGAACTTGACGAGGCGGCTGCCAAAACGCTCGCGCACCTGGCCAAGCACTTCGACTTCCGGATCACGGGCGACATGGGCATGGACAACGCCCAGGTGACGGCAGGCGGCATCGCCGTGTCCGAATTCGACCCCAACACCATGGAGAGCCGCCTCTGCCCGGGCCTTTACGCCTGCGGCGAGGTGCTGGACGTGGATGGGGACTGCGGCGGCTACAATCTGCAGTGGGCCTGGTCCAGCGGCAGGCTGGCAGGCGCCGCCGCGGGAGGCTGATATGCTTCGTGTGCGGGGGATCGGCCTGCGGCCCGGCGAAGATAAGCCGCAGAAGCTGAAAAAGGCAGCGGCGGTTGCCCTTGGCATCCCCGTATCCGAGATCACGGGACTCATGCCGGTGCGCCGGAGCATCGACGCACGGAACCGGGACCGGCTGCGCATCCTGTATACGGTGGACGTGTCTCTGGAAAACGAAACGGCCCTGCTGCGCACTTTGGGGGACAAGGCGGCCCCGGCGCCGGAGCCGCGGTTTGCCATGCCCGTCCCGGAGAGACCGCCGGAACGGCGGCCCCTGGTGGTGGGCTTCGGTCCGGCGGGCATGTTCATTGCCCTCGCCCTGGCGGAAGCCGGGCTTCGGCCGATCGTGCTGGAGCGGGGTCTTCCGGTGGAGGAGCGCACGGAAAAGGTGCGTGTCTTCCGGACGAGCGGCATGCTGGACCCGACCTGCAACGTGCAGTTCGGTGAGGGCGGCGCCGGGACTTTCTCGGACGGCAAGCTGAATACGGGCATAGGAGGCAGCGAAGCGGAATGGGTGCTGCAGCGGCTGGCGGAGTTCGGCGCGCAGAAGCGCATCCTCTGGGACGCCGCGCCTCATGTGGGGACCGACGTTCTGACCTCCGTGGTGAAGAATCTGCGGCAGCGGGTGCTTTCTTTGGGGGGAGAAGTGCACTTTTCTTGCCTCCTTGCGGATATGGAGATTTCCGACGGTGT
>JAEEGL014258397.1_pt1 | contig 26489 bp, 28 predicted proteins | sample 9134231 | NCBI WGS metagenome assembly JAEEGL01 (sample SAMN16246548, study PRJNA631951) | gut metagenome | biome: gut microbiome; feature: rumen; material: fiber-attached | host: Bos | place: Iran: Karaj | collected 2018-10 | reverse complement strand
GGCAGATATCTGCGCTGATCTCTTTTTTACGGACATTTGTATTTGAGCTTGGGGCTGTACTCTTCCTGCCGGTACTGCTTGGCGCGGACGGTATATGGTGTTCCGCTGTTTTCGCAGAGCTGATGGCGGCAGTAGCCGGGACCATTTTTATGGCTGCATTGCAAAGAAGGTATCATTATTAAGATAATCTTACACTATAGTTCAATAAAGATAATATCTTTTGAACAAAGGGGGATTAAAAAACTGATGGCTTCATAGAAAGAAGGAACTGCCATGAATGAAATGAAAACAGATCAGAATGGATCTGCCGGGAAAAACAAAGGCATGAACAAAAAGTCTGTTGTTGTGTGTGAGGTACTGCTTATCTTTATCATCATATCCCTTATCCTGGCATCACAGCTGATTGGCGAAACGACTGTCAGCGATGATTCTGAGGTTGTGGATGAAAATGGGCTTCCAATAACCACGAAGACACTGGAGGAATTGGAAGAACCCGGAACAAAGTTCGGTGTAATGCTTATGCCGGAATGGGAAGATGCGATCAGAAAGCGGTTCCCCGAGGGAGAGATCGTGCATTATCAAACCATGGCGAATCTTTATGCCGGGCTGGATGCCGGTGAGGTAGATGCGGCACTGGGGTTTATTGACGAGAGGGAGACTCTGGCCGGTACTTATCCGGACCTTGCATTTATCACGGAACCCTTTGCTTTTGTCGATTTTGGCTTTGGCACTCAGAAAAGTGAAAAGGGCAAGGCGCTGTGTGCGGAATTGAATCAATATCTTAAATCTCTCAAAAGATCAGGGGAGTACGACATGCTCCGTGCGAAATGGGAAAGTCCGGATCGCGTCGGCGATATGATGGCTTCGTATACTTTCCCGGGTGAAAAAGGAACGCTGAAAATAGTCACAGGCGGACTGTGGACGCCCATGACGTTCTTTCATGGTGATACCCTGACAGGCGAATTTGTGGAGATCATCAATGGTTTCTGTGCCGAATACGGCTATTTGCCGGAATTTGAAACGGTAGCCTTTTCCGCAGAACTTTCGGGTCTTGCTGCCGGTACTTATGACATCTGTGCGGATGCTGTCGTTCCGACTTCGGAGAGACTTGAGAATATCATGATCACGGATCCTCTGATGACAGATGAATATTACCTGATCGTGCGGCGGGAAGCGCCGGTGAAGGTGGTACCGAAGTCATCCGTATTCATCGGAAACATCCGTAACAGCATACGGAGGACTTTCATCACGGAAGGCCGGCATAAAATCCTTCATTCCGGACTGAGTATAACCATTCTTCTGTCTGTTATCGCCGGAGTATTCGGAACACTTCTGGGAGCCGGAGTGTGTTTTCTGCGGATGCGCAGGAATCCCTGGCCTGTTGCTTTTGCACGGATATATATACAGATTTTCCGTTCGCTGCCTGTGGTGGTGTTGCTTCTTGTACTCAACTACATTGTTTTACGAAACAGCGGACTGAGCGCGTTCTGGATCTGCGCGATCACGTTTTCCATAGAGTTCTCGGCCTATTGTGCGGAGATCTTCCGCAGTGGGATCAGTGCTGTTCCTCCGGAACAGATGAGAGCAGCCACAGCCCTGGGCTTCGGGAAAATGCAGGCATTCCGCGCGGTTGTGTGGCCGCAGGCTCTGATCCATATCCTGCCTGCTTACAGCGGTCAGTTTATCGCAACAGTCAAAATGACGGCTGTTGCAGGCTATATCTCCGTGACAGATCTGACCAAGGCATCGGACATTATCCGTTCGAGAACCTATGAAGCATTCTTTCCGCTATTCTTCACTTCCCTGGTCTACTTTATTATCTGTTCCCTGCTGGTGGCACTTCTGCGGCTGCTTGAGAGAAAGCTCCATCCGGAAAGGCGGAATGTTAAGGAAGCTGTCCTTGAAGCAGTGAAGGCTTATCATCCGGATGTACTTGCGGATAGAAGTTCACAAAAACAGTCCGTAAATGACATGAAGGAAACAACACTGATCCGGATCGCTCACCTGCACAAAAGCTTCGGGAATGTGACTCCGGTTTCAGATGTTACCTGTGATATTCACAGTGGGGACGTGGTATCGATCATCGGTCCGTCCGGTACCGGCAAAAGTACGTTGCTGAATCTTATCAATCATCTTGAACCTGCGGATGGCGGAACTATCCTGTTTGATGGCAGGGATACAAACGCAAAGGGATATGATGTGAACCACATGCGGCAAGAAATTGGCATGGTATTCCAGTCCTTTAACCTTTTCCCGCACCTGACGGTCATTGAAAACCTGATTCTCGCACAGACAAGACTACTGAAGCGAAGCACGGGAGAAGCCTGTGAAAAGGGTATGAAGCTTCTTCAGATGGTGGGGCTGACCGACAAGGCACTCAGTCTTCCCACCCAGCTTTCGGGAGGGCAGCAGCAGCGTGTTGCGATCATCCGGGCGGTTGCCATGGATCCGAAGATCATTCTGTTTGATGAACCGACTTCCGCCTTGGATCCGACCATGGTCAGCGAGGTGCTTTCGGTAATCCGCAAGCTTGCAGAGGAAGGGCTGACAATGCTGATCGTGACACACGAAATGCATTTTGCAAGACATGTATCTAACCGCGTATTTTTCATGGACGAGGGGATCATCTATGAGGAAGGTACGCCGGAACAGATATTTGACGCGCCCAAGAAAGACAAAACCCGGCAGTTTATAAACAGGCTGCGCGTGTTTGAAACAACGATTCACAAAAACAGTCCCGATCACAGTGGTGTGGTCAGCGGGATTGAACAGTTCGGCTTCCGGTATATGATCGGCAGAGGGCTTATGAACAGGATGCTTATCATGGTAGAGGAGCTGTGTATGAATGCGATCATGCCGATCCTGAAAGAGGACGGTGAGATCAGGCTTGTGTTTGAATACAATGAAACTGCCGGTGGCAGTGTACAAATGGAGATTGTTTACGCGGGGCAGGGAGTAAACCCGCTCGAAACCGCAGATGCTTTTTCCGCCGCACTGATCCGGCACGCCTGTCAGGAAACGGAGTGGCAGAATGAAGGCGGGATCTGCAGGATACGCGGAACTCTGCAGACGATATCTTTGTAACTGTATATTTTACTGAATTTCCATGGAGATATGACTTTCCGAATGCAGAAAAGGAAATGCATTCGGAAAGTCATAATATAACAAGATTAGCGCAGCTGAAATCATTGTAGAGGTCGTAAAGCCGGCCTGTCTTAAGGCCTACGACCGTCGGTCTTAAGCAGTTGTTGCGGTTGTTCTTGACCACCTTGGCAGGCTCACCGGAAGACAGGGTTACAATGCTGTCCACCGGAAAAAGAATAACACAGTTAAAGAAGCTCAGCATTGCTTCCATATCCAGCTCCTGTGTCATGGCAAGGATCATCTCAACAGCCTCTCTTTTGTGAAATGCTTTCTTATAAGGCCGTTCGGTTACAAGTGCATCATAAACATCGGCAACTGCTATTATCCTGGCATATTTATGTATGGAGTCACCCGCTGTACCAAGGGGATAGCCTTTGCCGTTCATCTTTTCATGATGCTGAAGCACCCCCATCATTATGGGTTCGGGAAGCTGATTTTTCTCCTTAAGTATCTTGAAACCGAAAAGAGAATGCTGCTTCATAAGCTTGAATTCATTATCGTCAAGACGTCCGGGCTTATTGAGGATTTCGAGCGGTATCTGCGATTTGCCCAGATCATGGAGCAGACCGGCTATACCGATCTCCCTTAATTCATCCTGCGTCAGATTTAAACCCTGACCGATTACCATTGCCATGGTTGCGACATCAACACTGTGTTTGAATGTATATTCATCGCTTACCTTGATAAGATTGATATCTATCGCAACGGCGTTGCTGCTTGTGATCGCATTTACAAGCTCATTGGAGATATTGGTTGTTGTCTCCATGAAGTTCTCGGAATCAGTATTATTAAACAGATACTGGATACCCTCGCCGACACGTTTGCAGACCTCCTCATTAAGCTGAACCTTCGAAGGATCCTCTTCTCTGGTCTCTTCGATGAGCTGTTTGGTCTCGTTGGGAAGATTGCGCTCAAGTTCGGCCACATCCACATCCTCAGCTTCACCGCTGTTAATGTAGACAGCCACTCCGTGATCCCTTAAGTATTCTATTTGAAAATCGTCCAATACCACTCCTTTGGCGATCATTTCGTGGCCGAAGGAATCAACAATAGCCTGCTCGATCTTCATCCCGGTTTTGAGGGTACTGGTACTCACAAGTGTACGTTTTGCCATAGATAAAAGATATCATAAATCATAAATTATTTCAAATGTGACATATAAAATATTGCTTGATGTGTTACAATAATATCAGATCAATAATGATTAAGTAAAACCGGCAGAAAACTTTGTGATCATGATAGAGGAGGAAGGGACAAAATGAAAAAGAGACTGCTTGCGTTCATATTGGCAGCGGCAATGATAGTTTCTCTTGCAGCATGCGGTCGTTCCTCTAAAAAAGCGGACCGATCTGCACCCGATGAACTTACAGATATTTATATAACCGTTGACGGTACGTTAATTGCAACTGTTGACTGTGGGCAGGATGCTTTCATTAAACAGTGGGAAAAGGCTGTATCGGAGAAGATCGGCCATGATATCAGGCTTCACATCAATCAGCCGGAGCATTCGGGTTACATAGAAAATGTAGCGCAGCTTCTTACTGCAGGGAAACCCGGAGACGGTTATTATCCTGATGCGCTAATAATGAGAGCATCAATGCTCAGACAGTATCAGACGACAGGTATACTCTGGAACATGGCGGACGCTTATGACAACGCTGACTTCCAAAAAAGAGTAGCATTTCCTTCGATCAATGAGAATATGAAGACAGCCTCGGGTGAGCTCTACGGTTTCACGCCTGTATTCGGTAACGGTTGTGTTACTTATGTTAAGCAGTCCTGGCTCGATGAGGCAGGTCTTAAGATTGAAGATATAAAGACATTTGATGACTACTACAACATGTTAAGGGCTTTCACACACGGTGGAAGGACAGGAGTAATAGCTGCAGGTTTTGGCAAGCTGGACGAGGCTCCGTACATTAACTACATGCCTGAGTTCTGGCAGGACGCTTACCCCGCGATATATCAGAAGGACGGTCAGTGGGTAGACGGTTTTAGTGAACAGGCTACTGTAGATGCCCTGAAAAGACTTGCAAAAGGTTATGCTGACGGCGTGATCGATAAGGATACGGAGGAAGCCTCTACAAAGATAGCAAGAGATAAATGGTTCTCTAATGATCAGGCTACCTCAGAGGGTGTATTAACATATTGGGCAGGTATATGGTTTCGCACACTTACAACCAACATGGACAAGAATGGCGTGGATCCACAGCTTGGTGATGACAGGCTTGTGCAGCTTCCGCCCATTAAGGAGATCAGGGATTCATGGGGTGGATATCTTAATCGTGAAGCTCCTGTATGGGTGATAACGGACGACGGGGATGGAGATGATTCGCGTGAGCAGGCAATTTTTGATGCACTCATTGAGACAATGCTTGACGGTGATACGGTACAGACACTTTGGACGTACGGTGCGGAAGATGTTCACTGGTCAATACATGCGGAAGAGTTTGTTACAAACCCTGATGATCCGGACAAGAGGAGAGAGTACAGTTATAAAGACGGTGAGTTTCATCTTAAGCAGAATCCCAATGACCCTAACACCATATGGAAAAAGAATCTTCTTGATCCTGTACTTGCGATCGCACCCCTTATAAACGGATATGTTGATAACGATCCTCTTGTTGAAAAAGGTAATAAGTTCTTTACAGAGAACTGTGTAAATGCTCCTCAGTTACCTTCATCAGAGACTCTGACTGAGGTTGAGTCAGATCTTACGGTTTATAAGACTACCCTGATGAACGAGGTGGTCGCAGGCAAGAAGAGTGCAGAGGATGCCGTTGCCGAGTATCAGGCAAGATGGGGTGATACTGTAGACACTATCCTTAAAGAGCTTAACCGGTAATAATGTTACTGTAACTGTTCAGAACAGACTTTAAAGAATTGGAATAATGAGCATGAAAAGAAATCAAATATATACGGCTACAGGACAGCCTGTCAAAAGACGCCCGATTAAGACCGCAATATGGAATTACCGGGGCTTATATCTGATGATACTTCCTGTATTGATCTACGTACTTATTATTTACTACTGGCCGATGCTTGGCATTCGTTATTCGTTCTATGATTACACATTTAGGAAAATTGAATTTGTTGGTCTTAAGCATTTCCGTAAGATGTTTGCAGATACGGAGTTCTGGAGAGCCTTTACCAATACACTGGTACTGTCTGTCACCAAACTGCTGATGACAACACTGACTGCCGTAATAGTATCCGTATTTATAAACGAGATGATGAATCCGGTTGCTCAGAAGTTTTTTCAGACGGTCATATATCTGCCGCACTTCTTATCATGGACTGTTACTGCAGCTATCTTTACCCTCTTTTTATCTACATCATCAACAGGATTCGTCAACGAGACATTAAAAAGCTGGGGACTTATCAAAGAGAGTATCGATTTCATGCATGAACTTCATTTATGGAGGCCTGTATACTACCTGATCAACATATGGAAGGAGACAGGCTGGGGTACGGTCATCTTTCTGGCGACCATTACAGGAATCAATCCGGAACAGTATGAAGCGGCGGATATAGACGGTGCCACAAGGATGCAAAAGATATGGTATGTTACGGTTCCCGAACTCGCCAATACCATCATAATCGTTCTGATACTTAATCTTGCCAGGGCACTCAACCTCTTCGAGTCGGTATTCGTATTGTACAACAACCGGGTATTCGCCGTATCGGATGTCATATCTACGTTTATCTATCGAAAAACATTTATGAGTGCCGTGCCCAATTACGGATATACAACGGCAGTCGGACTTTTTAAGTCTCTCGTGGGATGCTTTCTTGTACTTATATGTAACCAGGCGAGTAAAAAAGTCCGTGGTCGGGGAATTATATAAGGAGGTATCTGTGCGGTGGCTGAGAATAATGAAAATGTTGCCGGTCGTAAGCATAAAACAGGTGTCTTCGACGTAGTAAATTATATTGTATTCATAATAATATCCCTTATAGTACTTATTCCTATATGGAAGGTGATATCCGATTCATTTAGTTCGGTAGGTGTATATAAGTTCAATTTATGGCCAAAGAAGCCGACACTTGACGGTTATAAAGCCATAATATCCACTTCCAGGCTGTACAGACCTTTCGTAAACTCAGTGATCACCACTGTTCTGGGTACTTTACTTGGTCTTGTGATGTCAACGATAGGCGGATATGTACTGATACATTATGATATGCCGGGACGAGACGCAATAGCATATTTCCTTCTGTTCACTTTGATATTTTCAGGTGGAATGATCCCTGAATACCTGGTAATGAGACATCTTCATCTTGTCAATAATATGTGGATCCTTGTGATAAAAAACGGCATGAACGTATATAATCTGGTTCTCATGCACAGTTTCTTTGAAGGAATACCGGCTTCGCTGCTTGAAGCGGCAAGGATAGACGGGTATACACCCACGGGAATATTCTTTAAGATAATCCTGCCTCTTTCAAGGGCCGCACTTGCTTCGATAGGACTTATGTTTGCGGTTGCCATATGGAATGATTATTCGACAGTACAGATATATATAACCAATCGCAATCAGGTTAATTTCCAGTACATACTTCGTGTCCTTGTCATGGATGGAGATACTCCGGTTACTCAGTACAGCGTTTCGCATAATACTCTGTTCTATGCAGCCATAGTATGTGCGATACTGCCTTTCATGATATTGTATCCGTTCTTACAGAGGTACTTTGTTTCGGGTGTAAATATGGGAGCCGTAAAAGAATAAATAATCACGAAGGAGGATAATGATCTTGATAAGTACGATTTTAATCGGTTTGTTTATACCTTTTATCGGAACAGCCGCCGGTTCGGCCTGTGTTTTTTTCCTGAAAAATGAACTGAAGAGCGGGACACAGCGTATTCTTTCGGGCTTTGCCGCAGGTGTGATGGTTGCCGCATCAATATGGAGTCTGATCGTTCCTGCGATCGAGCAGTCTTCATTTCTTGAGAAATTCGCTTTTCTCCCGGCTTTCATAGGATTCTGGGCAGGTATTTTGTTTTTGCTTCTACTTGATCATATCATTCCGCATCTGCATATTGGTATCGATCAGGCAGAGGGACCCAGGAGCAAGTTGACCAGAACGGTAATGCTGGTACTTGCGGTGACGCTTCATAACATCCCTGAGGGAATGGCAGTGGGAGTTGTATATGCCGGATTAGCCGGTGGAACCGGTATCATCACAGGTGGTGCCGCATTGGCTCTTGCGCTTGGGATCGCAATACAGAACTTCCCGGAGGGAGCGATCATATCCATGCCGTTGTATGCTGAGGGTAAAAACAGGCAGAAATCATTTGCACTGGGAGTACTTTCGGGTGCTGTGGAACCGGTCTTTGGAGGGATAACTGTATTACTGGCGGGTTTTTTGGTACCTGCAATGCCGTATCTTTTATCTTTTGCGGCAGGAGCCATGCTGTATGTTGTGGTAGAGGAACTTATTCCGGAAATGACTGTCGGAGAGCATTCCAATATCGGAGTCATCGCCTTTGCAGCAGGCTTCAGCCTGATGATGGCACTGGATGTAGCGCTGGGATAATACTGATGAAATTTCTAAATTCTTGCTGCGATCGAGAATACAAAAAAGTAATATCTCTTGACGCGAGCTGCCTGTAATACTAAACTATTGAAAGCAGTTATTTGATCAGCAGGGTTATCTTAACATCTATTCGTTATATGATCCAGTTAACCGGGGATACGACAGTGAACATATTCGATCGCAATAAACTGAATAAGAGAATGACAGGCATCATGGCGGTAATTATGCTGATCATTGTGTTGCTGTCTGCTTTCTATATCGCATCGCATGCGGAACATAACAATGTGCATCATAATTGTTCGGATCATGACTGCCCCATCTGTGCATGCATACAGCAGTGTGAAAGTATGCTCCGTGGTTTTGGCGACAACTCACAAGGCAGTGCGGATTTATTTATGTCTCTGCTTTTAATATTTTCTACCATTTCAATAACGGCATGTTTCCGTATGGAGAATACGCCTGTTTCAAACAAAGTACGCATGAATAATTGAATTATACCTTCGTGTCATGCGGAACGCATGATTTCTGAATGCATTTCCTTGTTTGCATTCAGAAAGTCATACTATGCCATTTTCAGGGATAGTATGACTTTCTTTGCTGTACATAAAAACAGAATAACGGAGGTTTATTATGAAAAAAAATATACTGATTCTTATTGCCGCCATTATTATGGCCGGCTGTCTTTTGGCATGTGGTTCAACAGCTGCTTCTGAAATAACAGTTACATCTGATACAGCAGGTACGACAGATGCAGCATCCGGAGAGGATAAAATACAGATCGTCACAACAATTTTCCCTGAATATGACTGGGTTAAGAATATACTGGGGAGCAATCCGGCGGGTGCGGAGGTTACCATGCTGCTTGATAACGGTGTGGATCTTCACAGCTATCAGCCTACAGCTGATGACATTTTAAAGATTTCTACCTGTGATATGTTCATATATGTAGGTGGTGAATCCGATGAGTGGGTAGAAGATGCACTTAAGGAAGCCGTGAATAAGGACATGGTTGTGGTTAATCTTCTTGATGTTCTCGGAGATTCTGTCAAGGAAGAAGAGATAGTTGAAGGAATGCAGGAAGAAGATGAGCATGAACATGAAGACGGGAATGAGGCAGACGATCATGAACACAAGGATACAGATGCGGAAGACGAACATGAACATGAAGACGGGGATGCGGATGATGTGCACGAACATGAACATGAAGAGGGAGAAACAGAGTACGATGAGCATGTATGGCTGTCGCTTCGCAATGCTGCTGCGCTGACGAAACATATATCTGAAGAACTTCAGCGGATAGATGAGAAGAATGCGGATAGTTACAAGAAAAATACCGTGGATTATATAGCGAAGATTGAGGATCTTGATAAGAAATACACAGATGCTGTGGCAGATGCTTCGGTTAAAACCCTTCTTTTTGGTGACAGATTCCCATTCATGTATCTTACGGATGATTACGGCCTTTCATATTATGCAGCATTTGTCGGATGTTCTGCCGAAACAGAGGCAAGCTTTGAGACGATCATGTTTCTGGCAGGAAAGGTGGATGAATTGTCATTACATGCAGTTATGACGATTGAAGGCAAGGATCATAAGATTGCTGAGACGATAGTACAGAATACAATGGGTAAGGATCAGCAGATACTGACTATGGATTCCATGCAGTCCACTACATCAAAAGATGTTGAAGGCGGCACGAGTTATCTGTCTGTAATGGAGAGTAACCTGTCAGTCCTTACGGAAGCGCTTAAATAGGATTAAAGAATGCCAACGGATGCAGGCCTGTTCAGGCCTGCGCTGTTGACAGAATTTCGAAAGGGGAAAAAGATCATGCTGGAAAAACTTATTATGTATATTCAATACCCGTTTGTCAGATACGCGATGATAGTAGGGGTTCTTATTGCCTTATGTTCGTCGCTTCTTGGAGTGACACTGGTGCTTAAGAGGTTTTCCTTTATCGGAGACGGATTGTCTCATGTGGCATTTGGAGCAATGTCTGTTGCCACTGTCATGCAGTTTACAAATGAAATGCTGCTCGTACTTCCGGTTACGGTCATTTGTGCAGTGCTGCTTCTCCGCTCAGGTGAAAATGCGAAGATAAAGGGAGACGCTGCGATCGCAATGATATCGGTAAGCACGCTGGCCTTCGGATATCTTATTATGAATATTTTCTCATCATCGTCTAATCTTTCGGGAGATGTGTGTTCGACTCTTTTCGGGTCTACGTCGATCCTTACTCTGACACCGGCACAGGTTTGGCTGTGTTCGATCCTTTCGGTTGCGGTAGTACTTATCTTTATTCTTTTTTACAATAAGATATTTGCCGTGACGTTTGATGAGGGATTTTCAAAGGCGACAGGAACAAATGTGGAGTTATATAAGCTTATGATCTCAGTCGTCATAGCCGTGATCATTGTGCTGGCCATGAATCTTGTTGGTTCACTACTTATTTCCGCTCTGGTTATCTTCCCGGCGTTATCAGCCATGAGACTGTTTGACAATTTTAAAGCAGTAACAGTGTGTTCTGCAGTATTGTCGGTGATATGTGCTTTTTGTGGCCTGACTATTTCCATTCTTGCGGGAACACCGGTGGGTTCAACGATAGTAGGTGCAGATGCGGTTGTGTTTGTTATATGTTATTTTATCGGAGCCTTTGAAAGGAAGACAGTGTAAAGCGGATTGTGAAATGCGGGAACTGTATGTGAGGAGCAAAGAGATGAAAAGTAAAAACATTGTAAGTCTGTTACTATGTGCGGTTGTAATTATATTGATCGCAAGCTGTGGTAAAGATAACGGCACAGGCCGGAGGCAGTCCGGTGGAAGGAACGATGTACAAAATGTTCTGGAACAGGGGATATCAGGGTCTTTAGATTCGAAAGAGACAAATGTTGAGATAACGATAGATAATACTGATGTACCGGAAGTAACACAGGAAACAGCAACTCCCGTGATAGAGATTACGGAGACTGCAGAAAAGCAGGATAATGCTAAAGCACAGGATGCAGAGAATGAAAGAACAGTGTCCGGGGATGAAGCAGTATACGAAAGGGTTACGGATGGAGCGGAAAGTGCGGGAGAATGTGATGTGGATCTGACTGTGCTTTCAAGTACAATGGTTTATTCCGAGGTATATAACATGATGTATTATCCTGAGAATTACATTGGTAAAACCGTAAAAATGAAAGGTTTGTATGCAGTATACCATGATGAGAATACAGGTAAATTCTATCATGCATGTATAATACAGGATGCTACTGCCTGCTGCGAGCAGGGTATAGAGTTTGAAACAACCGATGAGTATAAATATCCGGAAGATTATCCGGGGCAGGGAGAGGAAGTCTGTGTGACCGGTATATTCGATACATATCAGGAAGGTGAGTATACGTACTGTACATTAAGGAACGCCCGGATATCCTGATCTCACACAGCTGAAGGCCGGCCTGAGCCGGCTGCCTTGTTACTGAATATCAGATATGATAAAATATCTACGCCTACGGTTTTTTTGAGAAGCTTAGGAGACGGAGGCGGTAAATCCATGGACGAAATACAGAGGCTGCGCGAGCTTGCGGAAAGAAGCTATAATAACGGCCAGTATACATTTACTGATTTTATGTCATTGGCCGAGCTTGCGGTATATTATGAAAATGAATCAGAGCTTAAATATGCACATCCCGAATTATTCGGGGGATGCGAATTGTCCGAGCGTAAGATGATCAGGTTCGGAAGTGAGGAAGAACTGGGATATGTACAGGAATTTCCTGTTACGGCTCTTAATATCAGACCGCTTGCAAATAAATTCGCAGATGATCTTAATCACAGGGATTTCCTTGGAGCTTTAATGAACCTTGGTATCAAACGCGAGATGCTGGGAGACATATTTATAAAGGATAAGGAAGCCTGTGTTTTTTGCAGGGACAATATAGCACAGTTCATCGTGGACAATCTTACGAGAGTAAAGCATACATCCGTTAAAACAGTAATTGCAGACAATATTGATGAAATAACCGCTCCGGATATGGATGATAAGATCATACAGGTATCCTCGCAGAGAATAGATGCGGTCATTGCAAGAGTATACAATCTGTCAAGACAGGAAGCTCTTGATCTGTTTCCTGCAGGACTTGTGTATCTTAACGGAAGGAGCTGCAGTGAGAATGCAAAACAGTTAAGTGTGTCCGATGTGATATCCGTAAGGGGCAAAGGCAAGTTCGAATACACGGAAGAGCTTGGCCTGAGCAAAAAGGGTAAGCTTAACTGCAGAGTCAGGATATACAGGTGATGCAGCCTTGGAGAATCATCACATGAAGACGGAAAATAAAAAAACAGGAATATTGCTGATTATACTGGCCGGATGCTTTTGGGGAAGCATGGGTATTTTTGTGAGAAAACTCGGTGAGGAAGGCTTTGATTCCATTCAGATAGTATCAATACGTGTAACCCTGGCTGCATTGGCCTTCAGCCTGATATTATTTATTAAGGAACGCTCCGGATTTAAGATCTCACTCAGGGATATTCCGCTTTTTCTGGGACTCGGTTTTGGAAGCATATTGTTTTTTACCATATGCTATTTTACGGCTATAAATATGATGTCGCTTTCAACGGCGGCTATCCTTCTGTACACTTCTCCCATCTGGATCATGTTAATGTCGGTTCTGTTCTTTCATGAGAAGCTGACCGGGAGGAAGCTGCTTGCCCTTGCGGCTGCTTTTGGAGGCTGTGTGCTGATATCCGGAATTTCCGGAGGAGGAATAACACTGACGGGATTGCTTGTCGGCCTGGGCTCGGGGATTGGATACGGATTGTACAGTATATTGGGAACCATAGCTCTTAAGCGTTATTCACCATATACGGTTACTGCATATACATTCCTTTTTGCGGCAGCAGGCTCCCTTATCATATGCCGGCCGGGAGAAATGTTTGGAAGTTTTGCAGCTTCGGATCATTTGGCGGGACTGATATTATTCTGCTTTTTGACTGCGTTCGTCACGGCAGTGATCCCGTTTCTGGCATATACACTGGGACTGGAATCGGTAGAGGCAAGCAAGGCGGGAATTCTTGCTACGATAGAGCCTATGGTAGCCACTCTGTTCGGAGTTCTCATTTTTAAGGAACCGTTAACGATTTTTTCAAGTCTTGGGATCCTTATGATCCTGTCATCGGTTATTATCCTTAATACAAAGGATTGATCCATTTAGAGATAATCAAACAGGGATTGAACCCGGTCTGTTATATTTATCATTTCGGCAAGGGAAACCCTGTCTTTGATTGAATAAAGCCTGGAATTGAGGTCGAACTGGCGGAGATTGTCACACAGAACATATCTGTCTGATCCTATGGGATAGGCCAGAGTAGCGCCGGTATCTTCCGATACGACAGGACATACAATAACCCGCCCGGATTCGTTGTACAGATTCCTGCTGACAACGAGTGCCGGATATTTAATGCCTTCTATCTTAATGATGTGTCCCTGTTCTACCATATTTCACTTCCTACAGGTTCACCCCAGTCGATTTCATCCGATACTACGAGCTTTCCGCCTTTTTCCATTACATATTCTTCCAGTGTCCTGTGTTCAAAGGTAAATCCCGAATTGATCAGATCCCTTATCTGCGCATCGGACATATGATCCAATACATTCATATCAAGCCTCCTTGTGTCAGACAAATAGCGTCTCAGCCTCTCGTTTCCGGAAATAACATCTTTCTCCTCAATATCAATAAAGAATTCGCCTGCCTCAATACCAAAGTATCTGCCCAGCCTGTCAAGCTGATCCTCTCTGGGGATAGTCCTTCCGTTAACCCAGTCGCAGAGCGTAGTGTACTTAATATCAAGATCCCTGCTAAGGCAGCGGCGTGTTATACCCTTCTGCTCCATAAGAAAGCGCAGATTTTGTGAAAAAATCATCCTCATATTTGCCTTTTTTGTTGTGGCAGTCATATTTATCCTCCGTTACGATAATATCGTAATTATTGTACGATAATATCGTAAATTCGTCAACACCTGTGAAACAGGGGGACCCGTTAACAATAATTTCGTGTTTAGGTGTTCTTATGATAGCTATAGTAATTTCACTTGTACTTGAAAATATATGAACATTGTTTTATAATATGCTTCGGTTAGCAAAGCCTAACCAAAAACCGGGAAATATAAATGAGGCGTTTTATGGAAAATATTATCATAGTTACAGTCCTTATACTTATTCTGGCAGCAGCCATATACGGTACGGTAAAAAGGATCCGTTTCGGGTCGTCTTGCTGCGGTACAAAGACACCGCCCGAGAAGAAGGTAAAGGTTAAAGACAGGAACAAGAACAATTACCCGTATAGATATATACTGAGCGTGGATGGTATGCATTGCAGTAACTGTGCACGCAGGGTTGAGAATGCTTTAAACAAGACGGAAGGAAGATGGGCGACGGTAGATCTGGCCGATAAAGAGGTAAGTCTGTACTCCAAGCACGAGGAAACGGACAGAGATCTTGCAGGTGTGATCGCTGCATCGGGTTATACAATGCTGTCATTTAAAAAATGCTGAATATAAAAGATATTTTTTTGAGCAGGTGTTAGCAAACGCTAACCATAAAAGTCATTTATGCAGATAAGGAGGATGTGATGAAAAAATTATCAGAACTTGGGAAGGATTCGGTGGCGGTTATCAAAAGCCTTGACGGTGATCAGCGCTTTATGAGCAGGATCACGTCCATAGGTCTTACGCCCGGGAGTACGGTAACAGTGATCAAGAATGAAAAGAACAGACCATTGCTGGTGTATTCGAGGGACACGATGATCGCACTGAACAGATCGGAGTGTGAAATGATAGGTGTTGAGATCGGAGGGAAAACGGCATGAGCGAAATGAGTGAAACAGTGATAGCACTGCTTGGACAGCCTAATTCCGGAAAGTCAACACTTTTCAATGCACTTACCGGAATGAAACAGCACGTAGGTAACTGGCCGGGTAAGACGGTTGAAAAAAAGGAAGGTAATTTCGAATATGGCGGAAAAAAATATCTGGTGGCCGATCTTCCCGGAACCTACAGCCTTTCTGCCAATTCCGATGAAGAGATGATAACCCGTGACTATATCGCATCGGGAAAGGCTGATGTGGTATGTATACTGGCCGACAGCTCGCAACTTGAAAGAAGCCTTTATATGCTCGCTGATTACGCAGGGATCACGGTTCCGTGTTTCCTTGTTCTTAACATGAACGATGTGGCAAAAGAACAGGGAAAGTCAGTCGATGCAAAAGAACTTGAGAAGAAACTGGGTATTCCGGTTGTATCTTTCTCGGCTCCTGATACCAAATCCTATGATGTTTTCTATAAGACGCTTCAGCGTGCGGTAAATGAAAAGACCGTACTGGATCCGGAGGATCTTGAAAAAAGATATGACAGGCTGGAAGCATACGGCAGGATCAAAGCTCTCATTCCGGATAACGTGATCCCGGGATACTCCAAGACATGGCTGGCAACCAAGGCTGTTGAGTCAGATGCACCTGTTATAGCAAGGATCAGGACGGCACTTACAGGAGATAGTGTAAAAGCCCTGGACGAAGCACTCTCTACGGTGGATAAGGGTGTGGTCATCACCGGTGAGTGCAAGTTCGAGTGGATCGATGAACTTCTGTCAGGTACGGTAAAATATAAAGAGTCCAGGGTTTCGCTTGGCAAATTCGACAGGCTTATCACTCATCATATATGGGGCAAGCCCGTAGTGGTACTGATAATAATCCTGGGTCTTATCGCATCCTTTATACCTGCCCTTCCGCTTATGGGAGTAGGCCAGCTTATCGCCGCGATTCCGGATCCGCTTAATGAAGCCATGCTGTCTGCGGGCTGTCCGGCATTTATCGCTGCACTTATCTGTGATGTATTGCTTCGATCTTTATCATTTATTGTGCAGATGCTTGGATTCGTATTCGGCGTAACACTTGTATTCGGACTGCTTGAGGAAATAGGTGTGATGGCACGTATTTCATATGTGTTTGACAATACAATGGCCAGGTTCGGACTTCAGGGTAAATCTGTCATGCCGTTTCTTATCAGTTTTGGATGCACAATGGGTGGCGCTGCGGGTACAAGAGTTATCGACAACTGGGGGCAGAAGGTACTTACGATCGCGCTTGCATGGGCAGTTCCATGCGGAGCCGCATGGGCAGTCATCCCCATGCTTTCAACCCTCTTTTTCGGAGCCTGGATGCCTGTGATCATATGCGTGATCCTGCTTGTGATGATCCTTCATATGTGGATAACGGCCAGGGTATTCGGAGGGTCGCTTGTTAAGACAGAAGACAGATACGGAATGATAATGGAACTTCCTCCGTATCATAAGCCCAAGTGGGGAGCCCTTTTAAGATATGTATTCGGCCGTACGAAGGATACTTTTGTAAGAGCATTAAAGGTAGTACTTATAGTTGCCCTTGCATTCTGGCTCCTGTCATATACATCATCAGGCGATATCTCTGCTTCGATCCTTTACAAGGTAGGGCACTTCATAGAACCTGTCACCAGATTCTTCGGTATGGGATGGCAGACTTTCATGGCCTTTATCGCATCAAGCCTTGGTAAGGAAGGAGCTCTCGGTGTGCTCAGCACGATCTTTACGGGTTCCGGGACCATATCGGTGGGTTCGGTCGTAAGCGGCGCTGCAGCAGAAAATATTAATGAATTACTTGTTGCAAATGTACCAAAGCCCGAAGCTCTTGCTCTGGTTTTTGCAATGACCTTCAATATGCCCTGTATAGTTGCCCTTGCAGCCACGTATCAGGAAACGCATTCAGCGAAGTGGACAGCAAGAATAGCACTTTACTATACGGGAATGGCACTTGTTATAGCAGGGATCGCATATCGCATAGGCCTGCTTATCTGGTAAAGAAAATGGAAGAATTGATAAAATTATTAAAGGATGGAAGATCACGAACCCTTGAAATGCTCGCCATGGACCTTGGAACATCGGTTGAAAAGGTGAAGAGGGATATAGAATTTCTCGAGCGCACCGGTGTCATAAAGAGGATCAAATTTACGGAAACATGCAGTCAGGGTCATTCCTGCGACGGCTGTACGGGCTGCGGCACAGGCAATAAGGCCTGTGCCTCCTGCATGCCGGAAGGGGGATTTCAAAACATGGGTACTATGTGGGAGGTTAGGCAGGATGCCCCGATTCCAAAGACTAATAAATCCACTTGATAATCGTTAAACAATATTCTATAATATATTACGGTTAGCAGAATCTAACCAAACTTTTGTCCGAAATGTTTAACGGATATATTTTTTTGATCAAGGGTTAGCAAGAGCTAACGCAAAGGAGGCGATTATCATTATGAAACTGAAAGGAATCGGATTATTTGCACTGGGGACTCTGTTTGGACTTGAAGGGATCAAGCTGTTATCTTCCAAGGATGCCAAAAAGGTTTACTCACAATGTACGGCGGGGGTATTGAGGATAAAGGATTCCGTTCTTGACCAGGTTACGACTCTTCAGGAGAACTGTACGGATATCTATGAAGAAGCAAAGGATATCAATGAGAAGAGATCCAAAAAGGAAGAAGATGCACAGGAATGAAGTTTATAATAAAGCATGAAATAAAAAACAGGATCCGTATACATCTTCCCATGAAGCGGTTAAGCTTTAAGGAAGCGGATACCCTCGAATACTATCTTAAGATCCATGATGAGGTAGGAGAAGTACGAGTATATGAACGGACTGCTGACGCGGTGGTGTTTTTTACCTGTGACAGATCCCGCATCATGGAAATAATAGGAGCATTCTCATTTGATGATATAAATGTGCCGGAGCGCGTATTTGAAAGTTCCGGAAGGGAACTTTCGGCAAAATATTACGATAAGATAGTGACTGCCGTGATCCTGCACTACGCCAAGCGTATCATCCTGCCGATTTCGATAAGAAGGGTGTTTGATACTGTCAAGACGGCCGGATATATCCTTCGCGGCCTCAGGACACTGAAAAACAGGCGCCTGCAGGTGGAGATGCTGGATGCCATGGCCATTACCGTTGCGGTACTGACGGAGGATTACAATACGGCCTCAAATGTAATGTTCCTTCTTAAGGTTGGAGATACTCTTGAGGAATGGACACATAAACGTTCAGTGGATGATCTTGCAAGAAGGATGTCGCTCAATGTCGATAAGGTATGGCTTCTTACGGATGACGGAGAAGTACAGACCGATTCATCAAAGGTCGAATGCGGCGACAGGGTTATCGTAAGAATGGGAAACATGATCCCATTTGACGGAGAGGTGATCATGGGAGAAGCCATGGTCAATCAGGCATCCATGACGGGAGAATCCGTGGCGGTACGGAAAGAGACGGGCATGAGTGTGTTTGCGGGTACTGTGGTTGAAGAGGGCGACCTGACTATCCGCGTGACCCAGACTGAAGGGTGCGGTCGTTTCGACAAGATCGTGAAAATGATCGAGGAATCCGAAAAGCTTAAGTCATCGCTTGAGAGTAAGGCGGAAAGACTTGCCGATAAGCTGGTTCCATATACACTTCTGGCAGCCGGACTGACCTGGGCCATAAGCCGCAACGTTACCAAGGCTGTATCAGTGCTTATGGTTGATTATTCATGTGCGTTAAAAATGGCAATGCCAATATCGGTATTGTCTGCGATAAAGGAAGCCTCGGAATATAACATAACCGTCAAGGGAGGTAAGTTCCTTGAAGCCGTAGCCGATGCGGATACGATAGTATTTGACAAGACAGGAACCATCACGAAGGCTCAGCCGACGGTTGTCAGGGTTGTTTCATTTTGTGATGAACCGGAAGATGAGCTGTTAAGACAGGCCGCCTGTCTGGAGGAACACTTCCCGCACTCGGTGGCAAGAGCTGTTGTTGACTGTGCTCTGAATAAGGGGCTTTCACATGATGAACTCCATACAAATGTTGAGTATATAGTGGCACATGGTATCGCTTCGCAAATTGATGGAGAAAGAGCCATTATCGGAAGTTATCATTTTGTGTTTGAGGATGAAGGAGTGACCGTAGCAGACGATAAAAAAGAAATGTTTGCATCCCTGCCGGATGAGTACTCACATCTATATTTTGCAAAAAACGGGGAACTGTCGGCATGTATACTTATTGAGGATCCCATGCGCAAAGAAACACGAGATGTTGTAAGACTGGTTGATAGGGTGACCGCAAAGCCAGTATTTATGCGGGGTTAAAGGGTACTGAATGAAAATGTACCACAAATATACCACAAATCGCGTGGTATAGTGTGGTATGACTTTTGCGATATAACCGAATTATTGTTTAAGGATAAGACACTTTCTAAGGAAACTCCTTGGAGAGTGTCTTTTTTGTGCGGTCTGTAAAAGGAGGAGAAACAGCGAAATGAATGCAAAAAGTGAGAAATCATTAAACAAACTGAGGGATATTATTGATTTGGACGATGAGGAAAGAAAGTTTATACGAACAAAGGAAGCCGAACAGATTTACAGTATCGGAAGAAAGGTGATCTATAAGATAGCAAAAAAATCGGGAGCCTTCTATAAGGTTGGAAAGATAGTAATGATTAACAAGAGGCGTTTTGAAGAAGGTTTAGAGAAATATTTTAGATTCAGTGAGGAGGAGCAGGAATAATGAGGGAGACAGCGACAGGAGCAGGGCTCTTTTTACAGGAGCCCGAAAAAGAAGTATCTAAGGTAAGAGTACAGTCAACTCCTACGGAGATTGATAACTTCCATAGGTTTTTGGAAAAGTGCCAGGAACTTGGGCTATGTGAGGTTCTCAATTTCTCCGCAACATTTCCTAATATAGGTACCAGAAGGTACTACAGGGCATATTGTGATATCGTTGTGAAGGAGGTGGCTGATAATGAGTAAGATTATAGCAATAGCGAATCAGAAAGGTGGGGTCGGCAAGACTACCACAACGGTGAATTTAGGTATTGGCCTGGCACACGAGGGGTATAAGGTACTCCTCGTGGATGCCGATCCGCAGGGGGATATGACCAAGAGCCTAGGGATAACGGATCCCGACAGCCTTGAAACGACTATATCAACCATTCTCATGGATGTAATCAACGATGAAGCGGTTGATCTTAACGGAATAATCCATCACGAGGAAGGAGTTGACTTTATTCCTTCAAACATAGAGCTTTCGGGCCTTGAGGTGTCGCTTGTTAATGTACTCAGCAGGGAGATGATAATCCGGAATTATATCAGCCAGATACAGGATATTGCACATTATGACTATGTTATCCTGGACTGCATGCCTTCGCTTGGGATGCTGACTATAAATGTCCTTACAGCCGCAGATGAGGTGATCATACCATCCCAGATGGCATATCTGTCAGTAAAAGGTCTCCAACAGCTCATAAAGACCATATATAAGATCAAGCGCCAGCTGAATCCTAAACTTCAAATTGCCGGCGTGGTACGCACTATGGTCGATACCCGAAATAACTACACGAAGGATATAATGGCTGTTCTTGATGATGCATATTCAGATTCCCTGACGGTATATAACACCTGTATCCCGTCATCAGTAAAGGCGTCAGAATCAAGTGCTGTGGGTAACAGCGTATATCTCCATGATCCAAAGGGCAAGGTGGCAGCTGCTTATACGACTTTTGTGAAGGAGGTGCTGACTGATGAGTGCAGATAAGAAGAGGCCTGGACTTGGGATAAAAATGACTTCCTATGATGAATTATGCGGAGGCGATATAGGACTTGATAATTCGGTTGAGATAAATATAGAGGAATTACATGATTTTCCGGACCATCCGTTCAGGGTAAAGGACGATGAACAGATGGATGAGCTCGTCAAGAGCATATCCTTAAGAGGGATAATCAACGCCATAATAGTAAGAAAGGATCCTGCAGGCGGATATCAGATAATATCCGGACATAGAAGGACGCATGCTGCAAGAAAGCTTGGCATGGATAAGGTACCGGTGCTTGTCGTGGATGTGGATGATGATATCGCAGCTCTGATGATGGTTGATTCTAACATCCAAAGAACGTATATATCACCCGGAGATAAAGCCAGGGCAATAAAGAGGAAATATGATTCCCTTATACACAGGGGAGAAATTGCAGAAAAATGGTCAAATGATGAGATTGGTGAGATTTATGGCCTTTCAGGGAGACATGTCCAGAGATATCTACGACTTAACGAGTTGATTCCGGAACTCCTTGCTGAAGTGGATAGTAGAAGATTGCAGTTGATGGCTGCAGTCGAACTATCATTTATCGATAAACATGTTCAGAAATGGATATATGAGGAATTCATTAATGGTGCGGGCATAAATTTGGAAAAAGCAAAGAAGCTTAGAATCCTATCTGAGACAGAAGAACTATCAAAGGAAGATGTTGAGGAATTGCTTCATTCAGGAAACAGGATTCGAAAAAGAGAACTGGTGATAGAGGAGAATCAGCTTTATGCTTATTTTCCTTTGGATTATACGACCGAACAAATGCGGGAAGTTATTTACAAGTTGCTTGATGAATGGAAAGCAGGCAAGAAAGAAGAGGTGGAATGATGGCAGTATTAACAAGTGGTAATCCGGCTGTCGATATGATGGGCAGCATAAGGATAACAGGAAATATAACTGACCTTGAATGGTACAAGCACATCAGAAAACCTTCAGGCAAACCCAATCATCTTGCAGTAAGTATATTATCCGATATTGTGTATTGGTACCGTCCTACAGATATACGTGATGAGAATACAGGATTTGTAATAGCAAAAAAGACGAAGTTTAAAGGGGATCTCCTTCAGAAAACCTACAAAGCATATGCAGATATGTATGGAGAATCAAGGGATTGCGTAAAGAAAGCCTTTGATCAGCTCGAAAACATGGGGCTTATTAAACGGTATTTCAGGGATATAGTCCACCCGGATGGCACCGAGAGTAATAATGTTATGTTCATAGAGCTGTTTCCAATGGAGCTTTGTAAGATATCCAACATAGAATTACCTGAGAAAGGGGAGGTCCCCCTAAAAATCACACCCCCTCCCCTTGAAAATGAGGGGAGGTTAACTGAAAAACACCATGAGGAGGCCCTAAAAACCGTAGGAGGTCATGGTGATCCTGGTGATACCCTCCCCCCAAAAAAAGACCCACCTCCCCTCGGAGATGACAACAATACATATAATATACAAAAGACTATACAGGAGAATAATTCAGAGATTATAAACAGAGATTATCATTCGTTCATTCGCGGCGGTACGGATCCATCTCTTTCTGAGAGAGAGAACGAAAGAAAGGCAGATGTTTATGACCATGATAACAGTTACAGACTTATTTCCGGTAATATTGGCTATGATGATCTTGTTTTGAAGCATCCTGCCAACAGAAAAGTAATAGATCGTATTCTAAAGATATTGGTAGATACCGTATGCAGCAAGGAACCCTATATGTTCGTTGCAAAAAAAAATAGATCTATAGGTGAAATCAGGGATAGATATTTATCACTCAAGAGAGATCATATAGAGCATGTCCTGAAAAATCTGCCGGAGGATGACAGTGGTGTTGTGTTAAAGGACAAGTTCCTTATGGCCTATCTATTTAATGCTACGGAGACTATCGACCAGATATGCAGCACAAAGAATCTTCATCATAAGCTTGGTCCAGGATTTATAGACATGAATCAACGAGAATATGATTATGCAGCATTGGAGCGAGAGGCATTAGCATACTAGAAAGAGTTTGTGACATAAAGTCAGAAAGTTTGACAATATAAAGTTTTGGACGTTACGTCCAAAAGTTAGGCAGATAGTTTTCGTAATGAGTTTTGGACGTTACGTCCAAAAGTTGGAGGCAGACATGAAGATAGTAAAGAAGATATTCAGATTACTCATAAGGGTCATAGTTGCAATAATCCAGATACCGCTTACAATTGCGTATTTTGTTATTGGTATCCTTGGAAGCCTGCTCAAGGGAGCCGGTTGGCTGACAGGAATGGTATTGTTTGGGCTTGCGCTAATCTTATTCATATTCCGAGAATTCGACAGTACTAAACAGATGCTTATTTTGTTTGGAGTTGCCGCAGGCCTTGTGATCATGCCGGAACCGGTAACTATGTTTCTGACGGAAGGAATACTCAGTATAAAGGATTTCATAGGCAGCCTTGCAAAAGGATGACATGTAAAGCCCCCATATCAGTCTGGTGTGATATGGGGGCAATATATGTAATGCGGCAGATCAGTTATGGATTGCAGCTAGTCGAGGGAATATCCCTTTGAGGGATAATTTGAGGTATTGATTATAGTATCAACCTCCTTTCCTCGACGGGTATTATATCATATTTACACTCGAAATCGGATAAGTGGTTTGGTTTTAATTTTATAAATCTAGGCTTTCTACCCGAAAAAGACCGCTGTAGGGTTGCGTCTCTCATTGCTGTGAGGTGACAAATTCAAATATCTTATCATCCATTTCGCTAAAATTCATAAATGCTCCTTTTTTTACAAGGCAAAATCTATTGGATATGAGTTCGTATATGTTGTATACCAGATTTCTTCAGGAATATTCTCCCTGTTTATGACAAGCCTCCTATTCTCGTTACTCTTATCATTCTCATTTTTGCATTGAACCTTAATCTCAAAATCATCTTGTAGTAGACCATTATCATCGAAAACTGGGAACGATGCTTCTGCTTCTCTTGTAGCAAGACAATAATCTGCTTCATCTTTGAACTTCACGCGAAATGTATACATCTGCATTTTTCTGAGCCAATAATACACTCTTTCAAGACGATCGTCCTTAACAATGTTAAATTGCTTTTGGATATCACTACCATGAGAGCCAAGCATTATTCCTCCCAAGAGCATAATATATAAAAGCATAGTATTGTGCCGTATTTTTTTAACGCGATCCCAGTCATAGTTATTATGCAAATGGAAGCTATCATTTCTACATTCAATACGATAGCAGTTTAGGCAGTCAATGATAGTCTTATTATATGATTCATCAGCTGTAAGTATGGTTTTCTTGTTAATATCTATAAATCTTATCAGAGATCCTATTGTAGTATCAGCATATTTGAGATTCTCTGTAGTCAAGTCGATAAGCTTCGGCTTACGACCATCTTCGCTTTTTTTTCCTCTATTCTTAATCTTGTAGCCCTTGTCCACCTCTCCAGTAACAATTGTTGCTAACAGTTGCTCAATGGACTTCAGATAGCCGCTAACAACAGCCGTATAATCGAATAGATCATTCTCATTATATTGAGAATAGAGATATTCAGACGTTAAGAAGCTCTTCGCACAATCGCTTCTACCTACCAATGCTTTATATAGTTTTCTATCTGAATATGCTTCTGTTATGCCAGATTCAGAAAGTAATTTTTTAGATCTCCGTTCAATATCTTGCGAGAAGCCCTTCTCAATGTCGGTTTTGAAATTATCTAAGTCTATTATCCTGTATCCATAGTGAGTATCTCGTCTCTGATCTTCTGGAAGCGTAGCATCCTTTTTCTCTATAGCAGCAAAGGTATGAATATTATTAACAGAGTTTTTGAGGACAATTCGCTCTTCATCAAGCCTATGCTCGAATAAAACAGGAGCCGTAAGCTTTGGAAGCGAACTAATTCCTATTGTTTCTTGATAATCCTGTATAGTTTTTCGCATAAATAATTCATATGCGGTACTTTCTGCATCGCCCAACCATTCTGAAACGAACTCTTTAATACCTACAATATCAACATCACCCGATATACCATATGTCCTTCTTTTTTTCTCTTCGTCAGATATTCCATCGATGTTAAACCAGTCAATAATAATAATCTTTGTTACCATTCGATTCCCAAAGAATTTTTCGGCATCCCATGAATGAATATCCGTCAATCTACATCCTATGAGATCCTTCTCATTATTAATAACTATTTCAAAGCCAGCATTATCTTCAAACTCCTTATTGGAGCAAAATACTTCTCCATCGACATACTGATCCTCTGGTATAGTATATATGGGCGTATAAATATCAAAGCCTTTTTCTTCTAAGACCTTTTCAAAAAAACTTGTTACTAAATACTGTCTTATATATGTCTCTAGCCTAGGTTCAAAGTATTTTTGAATTGCATATTCCCTTGTGATCAGATCCAAATCTGCAAAACCAAACCTTGAAGGTTCATAAGAAAATAATGTCAATTCCATCATAATCTGTCTACTAAATTCTTGATATGCTTCTGTCATGGCATCTACAAAAGAATCAGAAACATCCTGTTGTTTTATCGCAGAAATAAACTCAGAGTTCATTGACATGGTAACGTCTCCTCCTCATTGTTAGTAAAAATGGCACATAACCCGAAGATCATGTGCCCTGATAAATCGGGGTTAGCAGTCGCTGTTTCCAGCGACTGCGTACTCCTTGCAAGCATCAACCACGAGGGTCGATACTCTTTCAGCTGCATCAGCATCCATCTTCACAGCGAAGATGATGCCAACCGCCGAAGCACCAAGGGCAACGACAAACTTCCAGTCAATCAAGACAGTGTAGTTCATAGCACTACCTCCTTTCTGAGCTAAGCTCAAGATTTATATATGGTAGACTATGTTGCCCTTGTTCCGTAATGGAATATTAAAATATAACACAGTACAATTAGACTGTCAACAAACATTTTAAGATTTTTCAAAATAGAATAAGTTCAGTTATTCCAATAGTAATGGTATTGTCTCGTATCTTTCCAAGAATATTATCTAATCACACCTTTTCGGTTTTTTAGGTATGCAGCAAACTTGCTACATCCAATGGAGTGTTCATTTGCTTGAACAACTCCACCTGCTTTTTAAGACAATTACATACAGTCCATTGCCCATGACGCTTATGGGCTTTGACCATCCG
>JAEEGL012000698.1_pt1 | contig 26490 bp, 24 predicted proteins | sample 9134231 | NCBI WGS metagenome assembly JAEEGL01 (sample SAMN16246548, study PRJNA631951) | gut metagenome | biome: gut microbiome; feature: rumen; material: fiber-attached | host: Bos | place: Iran: Karaj | collected 2018-10 | reverse complement strand
TCCCATTGCTGAGGAAAGCTCTGCGAGATACACAGGAACTTCAAGATGCTGAGGACACGCTCCTTCACACTGTCCGCAGCCGATGCAGTCCCAGACATCTCCGCCTGATCCCTTGCGGAAACTATATCCATCGAGTACAGTCGGCGTCGGCCCGTAAATCCTGACATTATTCAGAAGGCTGAGCATGGACGGAATTTCTATCTGCATGGGACAACCATCTACACAATAGCGGCATCCGGTGCAGGGTACAGTAGGAATGGATTTCAGCACATCTACGACTTTTCCCACAGCTTTGTATTCACTCTCGTTCAGCGGTTTGAATTCCTTCATAAATGAGGTATTATCTTCTGCCTGAGAGGTCGTCGACATTCCGGAGAGAACAACAAAAACGCCCTCCTGAGAGGCAACATAACGGATCGCAAAAGACGAGGGACTTGCCAGCGGATCACATGATCGGAAAATTTCGATACCGGATTTCGGAAGAGAAGCAAGAAGACCGCCTTTTACAGGTTCCATAACAACAACGGGCTTGCCGTGTTTCTTTGCCGTTTCTAGGCACTCTCTGGACCTGACTTTCGGCGCTTCCCAATCGATATAATTGATCTGGAGCTGTACAAAATCCACGAAAGGATGATCGGTAAGGACCTGGTCAAGCAGTTCCGGTGTGTCATGGAATGAAAAACCTACATGTTTGGCTTTTCCCGTTTCTTTCTGTTTTTTCAGCCATGTCCAGCAATCCAGTTTGTCATAAGTTTTGATGCTTCCCGAGTTGACATTGTGCAGAAGATAAAAATCAACATAATCGGTTCCGAGATTGTCCAGCGATTCATTGAAGATTCTGTCTTTATCGCCGTCTTCTTTCAGAAGAAAGGAGGGGAGTTTAGTCGCAAGTGTATATGAATCTCTGGGATAGCGTTTGACGAGACATTCCCTCAGAGCGCGTTCGGAATCGCCCATTCCGTATACATAAGCTGTATCGAAATAAGTGAATCCTCTGGATATGAACAGATCCACCATGTCGCAAACCTGAGGCAGATCGATAGAACCGTCAGCAAGTTTGGGAAGGCGCATAGCGCCAAAGCCCAGTTTTTTGATCTCTTTCATTTTTTCCCTCCAGACTAGAATAAATAGGAATGATTATTTGATAAATCCATTATAAACATATTTTGATTCCTGAACGATGATGAATGCTGTAGGATCCTTAGCGTAAATGAGTTCTTTGAATTCATTCAGCCTCTCAGACGCAATCTGGGAGAAAAGCATATATTTTTCACCGGAGTATTCAGAACCGTTAACATTCACGACTGTAACTGCAAATCCTGAGTTCCGGATGGCAGAGATCAATTCGTCGTCTTTGCCGGAAGTAACAATCTGAACAGTAACGGTTCCTTTGATTAGTCTGGATGCTAATTTGCCGCCGACGAATGTGCCGGTAGCGTATCCTCCTGCATATGCAATAGCGAGAATGATTCCTGCTTCACTCGAATTGAAGGCGGTTCGAACAACCAAGAACCAGATCATGATCTCTATAAAACCGACAAGGGCTGCAATACGGTTCTTGCCTTTGACGACAAGCATGGTTCTTACTGTGCCCAGCGATACATCCAGAATCCTGCTGAAGAAAATCTTCGCACAGAGAATAAACAGTGACATGAATGATCCTCCAATGAATAGAAGCATATTGTTTTTTTACATTATATCTTTTTTTCTTAGAATAGTGTGATGTTCTCGTTACTTCATATGAGATTTGGGACTTTTGGCATCTTTTGAACCCGGACATTTATTTCTTTTGTGAAATTGTTACTGAAATCAATTCATTCTTTTTTTGGTCATAAAGAATAAGTATAATTTTGTAGAATAATCAGTTTCTCAGGGGAACAGCAGCTATGAACTGGAAGAAAAATATAAAGAGAATAACAGCTGTTTTTATCATTCTGCTCATTGTTCAGGCGGGAATCCCGTTTTCTTTTCGCAGTTTTGTCCAATGGTTCTGGGCAGCCCTTCCAGTGCTTCTACTGGCTGTGTTTTGGCTGATATCTGATAACGGAAAACAATGGAAAAGAATAATGGAAAAACTCTGTTTACTGTATACGGTTTTTTTGTTGTTATTCTTTTTTGTTGTCTGCCTTTTTTCCAGACTTCCTATCTCTGGTACTCCTGATGTCATTCTGGTTTTTGGTGCTGAAGTGCGGAGCGATGGTTTGTCTCCCATGCTTCAGGCAAGATGCGACAAAGGCTTTGAATTAAGCAAACAGTATCCCGAAGCTATATTGGTCGTTTCCGGCTGGAAGGGACCCGGTGACGCCATGAACGAAGGGGAGGCTATGGGCAATTATCTGCTTGGGCTCGGCCTCTCTTTTGACAGGCTTCGTATTGAAACTTCAGCATCCAATACGCAGGAGAACATATTTTACAGTCTACAGTGGCTTGAGGGGAGAAAAACAGCAGTTGTATCTGACGACTTTCACCTTTTCCGTATCTGGGTTCTTTCTCAATACTACGGCATTGACGTGATGCCTGTTACAAGTTCATTCAGCAGTCTGCGAGGAATTCGTTTCTGGTTCCGTGAGTTGCTTGCATTGGGGTGGAATTTTTTGCGTATTGCTTCGGAATTACTGGTAATAGAAGCTGGACATCCTGTAAAATAAAAGAAATGATACGGAGGTAGATTTATGGGCATCCTTGTTATTGGCGCAGTTTTCGTTGATATCAAAGGTTATCCGTTGGAGCAGTATATCCCTGGCGGCAGAAATGTCGGCCGTGTTATTCAGGTTCACGGAGGTGTGAGCCGTAATGTTGTTGAGGATATAGCTAATGTAGAACTCCGACCGATCTACCTTAGCGTTGTAGACCATAGCGGTATCAGTGATGACGTTATCAATAAATTGCGCCGCCATAAAGTAAACACGGATTATATCATCCGGAAAAAGAATGGCCTCGGTACCTGGCTCGCTGTATTCGATCATACGGGTGATGTTATTGCCTCAATATCAAGCAGGCCTGAACTGGATGCTCTTGCAGAAGTGCTGGACAGTAAAGGCGATGAGATATTTTCTGCCTGTGACAGTGTTGTTGTAGAGATAGATATGGAGCGGCACCTGCTCAATCGTATCTTTTCTCTTGCCCGTAAACACGGAAAAGAAGTTTATGCTGTTGTTTCCAATATGTCCCTTGCACTGGAAAGAAGAGACCTGATTACACAATGCGGTTGTTTTGTTTGCAATGAGCAGGAGGCGTCTATGCTGTTTTCAGTTGATTGCCTGGATGCAACGCCTGTCGAAATGCACGAGATGCTGGTCAAACAGGTTCAGGCGGCAAGGATTCAGAAGATGGTAGTTACTATGGGGGCTGCAGGTGCTGTATATGCCTCCATTGATGGTGATAGTGGTATCGTTCCACCTCAGCGAGTAGATGTAAAGGATACGACGGGGGCGGGTGATTCGTTTTTTGCCGGGATTGCGATCGGACTCACTTACGGGAAAACGCTTGAAGAATCTTGTGTGATCGGAACTAGGCTTGCTTCCGCTGTGATTGCTTCTACAGAAAATGTTATTCCAAGGTTCAGACCCAGTGAGTTCGGTATTGAGTTTGAACCTGAAGACTGATGTGTCATATTCCAGATTATCCATCTAGGAGATCTGTCAACATGGTATGAATAAATAATAAGGAGTACGAAAAAAAACATGATGAAGATAATACGTACAAAGAATTATGATGAAATGAGCGAGAAGGTCGCTGAACTGATTGCCAAAGAAATCCGGGAGAATGAGCATCCTGTTATCGGTCTGGCAACTGGATCTACGCCGATTGGTGCATATAAGAAACTGATTCAATGGTATGAAGAGGGAAACCTGGATTTTTCTGATGTTACGACCGTTAATCTGGATGAATACAAAGGCCTCCCGAGAGAGAATGAACAGAGCTACTGGTACTTTATGCATGACAATTTATTTGATCATGTTAATATCCGTCCCGACCATGTCAATCTGCCTGATGGCATGAATGATGATCCGGAGGCAGAATGTGCTCGTTATGATCAGGTTGTTGCTTCTACAGGCGGCGTTCATATTCAGCTTCTCGGTATGGGACATAACGGCCATATCGCATTTAATGAGCCATCTGACAGTTTTACTCGCGGTACGAATTGTGTTGCACTTCAGCAAAGTACAATAGATGCCAATAAACGTTTCTTTGAAAGCGAAGCGGATGTCCCAAGATATGCATATACGATGGGAATCGGTACAATTATGGCTGCGAAAAAAATCGTGATTGCTGTTAACGGAAGAGCGAAAGCGGAAACCGTTAAGGCTGCATTCACTGGTCCTGTCACGCCAAGAGTACCGGCATCCATTCTGCAATTCCATCCTGAAGTATATGTCGTCCTTGATGAGGAAGCTGCTTCTTTGCTGTAATATTTCCATTATGATTGAACGGCCGGAGACATTGTCCCCGGTCGTATTCTTTTATTCTATTTATTGAGGAAAAATAATCTATTGACAGGCATAGATGGAAATATATAATTAATCACGAAAGATCAGTAATAGTAAACAATTAGTTTAGTAATGGGGTCATTCTAATGGAGGCGGAATCAGTAAATATCGCTATAGGAAATAAAATCAGAAATCTTAGGATGCAAAATGGTCTTACACAACAGGAACTTGCCGACAGGGCAGAACTGACGAAAGGATTTATATCTCAATTGGAGAGGGGACAGGTATCGCCGTCCATCACCACGCTTCTGGATCTTATTGAATGCCTTGGAACGACTCCTTCCGATTTTTTCAGGCAGGAGGGTTCGGAACAGGTCGTTTTTAGTGAGTCCGATTGGTTCGAAAAAGATGGTAACGGTTTTCTCCAACAGTGGATCGTCCCTTCTGCACAGGGGAAGCAGATGGAATCGCTTCACGTAACCGTACATGCCGGTATCGCACTTCCTAAAGACGCTCCACATACTGGTGAGGAATTCGGGTATGTTTTATCCGGAAAACTGATCATTCATATAGGTGACGTCATTTATGAAGCTCGCAAGGGTGACGGGTTCTACTATGCTTCAGATCGGGAACACTGGATAGAAAATCCATTTAGTCAAGAGGCGCGGTTCATATGGATCAGTTCACCTCCGAGCTTTTAAAGAAACATAGATAATTACATCATTAATGATGAGGAGATTAAGATGGCAAACACAGATAACATCATTGAACTGAAACACATTACCAAGGAATTTGAAGATGGATTCGTTGCGGTATCTGATTTCAATCTTGAGGTAAAAAGAGGAGAATTTGTAACTTTCCTTGGTCCTTCCGGTTGCGGTAAGACGACGACGCTCCGTATGATCGCGGGTTTTGATACGCCTACTTCAGGGCAGATTTTGTTAAATGGTGAAGATATTTCTCACCTTGCACCGAATGTCCGGCCGATCAATACGGTCTTTCAGCGATATGCATTATTTCCGCATATGAATATTTTCGAGAATATTGCTTTCGGATTGAAACAGAAGAAAACCCCCAAAGATGTAATTACAAAAAAAGTCAAAAAAGTTCTTGAACTTGTAGATCTGGAAGGATTTGAGCGTAGAAGTGTTGCCACTCTTTCCGGAGGCCAGCAGCAGCGAGTAGCGATTGCACGTGCGCTTGTCAATGAGCCGGAAATCCTCCTGCTCGACGAGCCTCTCGGTGCTTTGGACCTCAAAATGCGTAAGGAGATGCAGCTGGAACTGAAAAATATGCATCGTGAATTAGGTATTACATTTATCTATGTTACTCACGATCAGGAAGAAGCGCTTACCATGTCCGATAAGATTGTTGTCATGTCTGCTGGTGAGATTCAGCAGATCGGCACTCCGGAAGGAATCTACAACGAGCCCGAAAACGCTTTCGTTGCTGACTTTATCGGCGAAAGCAATATCTTCAACGGAATCATGACCGGACCTATGAAAGCAAGATTTGCCGGCGGTGAATTTGAGACAGTAGACCGTTTCCCTCAAGGTACCCAGGTCACTGCAGTCGTACGTCCGGAAGACGTTATAATGACTGCTCCTGAAGACGGAATCATCAAAGGAAAAGTCGTGGATGTCATTTTTAAAGGAATGCATTATGAAATCACGGTTGAATCCGGCCGTTATGAAATGGTTATTCAAAGCACAAAGTCTGCCACAGTAGGGGAAACGATTGGTATGTCTGTTGAGCCTGATGGAATTCATGTAATTAAGGCTGAAGACGAAACGAATTATTTCAATGTCGACATGAATCGCGACCATCGTTTGGAATTCAACGGTAAAGTTCTTGATACAAGTCTGACGGCTATTATCAAGGGTAGCAAGAGAGACGATGAAGGTCATCTGCTTGACAACAACGGAGAGGTTATAGATCCGGAAAAGCTCCGAATCGTAGCAGCGATTGAACCTGGTGATATCGATATGACGGACGATGTTGAAGAGAGTCTTGTTGAGGGCGAGATTACCAGTCTAATCTATGAGGGCGATCACTATAGTTACGTCGTAAGCACTGAGATCGGACAGGATTTCATCGTCTACGATGAGTATTTGTGGAATATGGGGGACTGGGTTGGCCTTCTTATTCCGGTTGACAAGATGGCTTTCACAGTAAAGTCGCTGAAGAAATAAAGGAGAGTGTCCATGAAATTTACTAGAAAGGCTCTCGGAATACCTTATGGACTGTTCTTGCTGTTGTTTGTGGCCGCTCCTCTGATTGTATTGTTTTACTATGCTTTCACTAACAGCAGCGGGGAATTTACATTCAGGAATCTTATTACATTCTTCACTGATCCCAACACTCTCGGCACTCTGTGCTACAGTTTAGCGATTGCTTTCGTGACTACTGTTATCTGCCTGCTGCTTGCATATCCTACTGCATATTTTCTGGCGACAAGCGGATTAAAAAACAAAAGCGTTATTATCATGATTTTCGTTATGCCGATGTGGATCAATTTTTCACTTCGGATCACTGCTTTGAAAGAAATTCTATCTATAATCGAAAAGAATCTTGCATTTTACCCGTTTATAAATTCTGTGATCGGAATGACATATGATTTTCTTCCGTTCATGATTCTTCCGATATACAACACTATCTCTAAATTGGATCCGTCACTTACGGAAGCGGCAAGAGATCTTGGAGCAACCGAAGGCGGTGCGTTCCTGAAAGTCACGCTTCCTCTGTCGATCCCGGGTATTGTTAGTGGTATATCCATGGTATTTCTCCCGTCTATGACAAACTATGTAGTGTTAGATATGCTGTACAACAGTACTTATATCATGGGTAGCCTTATCGGTAGTTATTTTGCGGCATATAACTGGCATGGCGGGTCGATGATAGCATTGATTCTGCTCGGTATCATCTGTATTTTCACACTTGCAACAAATGACCTTACCGATGAAGATCAGGCAGGAAGAGGAGGGGCAATTCTGTGAAAAAGAAATCATTTGGGCTGATCTTTATTGTTTTCATGCTCGTATTTATTTATGCTCCGATTGTTATCCTTGCATTCTATAGTTTTACTGACGCTTCTCAGATTGGTGCTTTTCAGTCATTTTCTTTGCAGAATTATGTTACCTTGTTTACCACCGACGAGCTCAGACAGATGATCTTCGGTACTATCGGATTGGCGCTTGGCGTATCTGCTTTTGCGACTGTGCTTGGCACCCTTGGAGCTATGGGGTCTTTTTACTCCGGGAAGAGAGTAAATACTCTTTTCAATACGGTAAATCAGATACCTGTCATTAATGCGGATGTAGTGTCGGGCTTTTCTGCCTGTATCCTTCTGGTTGTTGTATTGGGTATTGGCAAAGAATCGTTTATCCCACTGATTATCGGCGAGACGATTCTCTGTGCTCCGTTTGTTTATCTTTCGGTAATGCCTAAACTGAAACAAATGGATCCGAGTCTATATGAAGCAGCACTGGATCTTGGGGCAACGCCTGCTGTCGCACTAATGAAAATCATTGTTCCGCAGATAGCTTCAGGAATCGTTTCTGGGTTTATGCTTGCTGTAACACTTTGTCTAGACGACTATTTTATTGCGACATATACCAAACCTGCGACGTTTGACACGATAAGTACTTATGTCGTTAATGCTACTAAGGGAAGCCACACTGAAATCAAGACGGCCTTATGGGCTTTGTCCACTTTAATTTTCTTAATTGTGCTTGCAGTAGTAGTAGTTATGAATCTGAGAGCCTCCGCTGGTTCGGATAATAAGAAAGAGGCATAAGAATGAGAAAAGAATATAATTGTATTTGTCTTCTGCTCATCCTGTGCATGGCTGTTTCACTCGTTTCGCCTGTTTTTGCCGCTGCTTCGAATAATGATGAAGTTGTGCTGAGAGTATGTAACTGGGAGGAATATATCGACGAAGGAGATTGGGAAGAGGATGAGGTCATCGATCTCGAAAGCGGCGATATTTTCGGTGAAAACTCCGTCATCGAAGATTTTGAGGAGTGGTATTACGATACTTACGGCAAAAAAGTCAGGGTCGAATATTCCACATTCGGAACAAACGAAGATTTGTACAACATGCTGACACTTGGGGATGTGTACGACCTTGTCTGTCCATCCGAATATATGATCATGAAATTAATGGCTGATGGAAGGCTTTATCCACTTTCAGATTCATTTTTTGATGAGAATAACGAGCTGAATTATTATGTAAACGGCGTTTCTCCCTATATCCGTGATATCTTTGAAACGCATGATATAAACGGTGAAACATGGGATAAATATGCTGCAGGTTATATGTGGGGCGTTACAGGATTCGTATATAACCCTGAAGTAGTGTCTTACGAGGAAGCTTCAACCTGGCATCTTCTGGACAATCCTAAATTCGAGCGTCAGATAACCGTTAAGGATAATGTGCGCGATACTTATTTTGCTGCTGTTGGCGCGTTGAAATCTGATCTGCTCACGGATCCTGATTTCTTGAATGATGACGATTATCTCATAAATCTTCAGAATGAGATGAATGATACATCTCCTGAGATGATCGGTATGGTTCAGGATTATCTTCAGGCAAACAAAAATCATTTCTATTCCTTTGAGACGGATTCCGGAAAGAGCGATCTTATTACGGGTAAAGTAGTTGCAAACTATCAATGGTCAGGTGACGCAGTCTATACTTTGGATCAGGCGGAGTTGGATGATTATTATCTCGAGTTTGCAGTACCTGTTGAGTCAACAAACGTATATTTTGACGGTTGGGTCATGCTTCGCAGCGGAGTAGAAGGAAGTCCCGAGAAACAGCATGCGGCAGAAGCTTTTATCAATTATTTGTCCAGACCTGATATTGTAATCAGGAACATGTATTATATCGGCTATACTTCCGTTATAGCTGCGGCGGATGATGGAAGAATTCTGGAATATGCTGAATGGAACTATGGTGCAGATGAAGACGAGGAGGATACAGTTGATTATTCTCTTGCCAATTTCTTTACCGGGGACGATTCAGACTCTGACGAATATGTGATTACAATCCCCGCTGAACAGTTATACAGACAGATGAGTGCTGCCTATCCGTCTGAAGAAGTGCTTGCCAGAGCATGCATCATGGTCTATTTCAACTCTGAGATCAGTGAACTTACGAATCAGATGTGGATCAATGTTCGTTGTTTTAATATTCACTTTATTCCGACCTGGTCTTGGGTATTGGCTGTTATGATAGTTGTTCTTGTTTTATATCTATTCCTTCGTGGAAGAAGGCTCAGACTGGAACAATATGGTGATGATCCGGTGCACCGGTAAGTGAATGATTAAATTATGCCCCATGCTATTTCATGGGGCATTATTTATGTCTAAATCGGGAATTCCGATATTTGTTGTATTTTTGTGCAAGAATCACAAAAAAGGAAATTGTGAAAAGGAATGGTGACGAAAGGGAAGCGCTTATCTTAAATATTTGTTTACAATTTTTTGTGTATAAACTACAATAAACATAAATATTGGGTGCAGAGGGTCAGTACAATTATGCGCCTTTTTATCAATTCTTTGTGAGGTGAATACATGGCTGAAGAAGTCTTGTTGATGGACAAAATTACTAAGGTTTATGCCAATGGTTTCGTTGCGAACCAGGACGTTACCTTGTCCGTTAACAAAGGTGAAATCCATGCGCTTGTTGGTGAAAACGGCGCAGGGAAAACAACCCTTATGAAGGTCTTGTTCGGTATTGAACAGCCTGAGGGCGGCCGCATCGTCATCGACGGGAAAGAGGTTCAGATCCATAACCCGCTTGAGGCGATTCAGTACGGCGTCGGCATGGTGCATCAGCACTTCATGCAGGTTCCGTCACTGACTGTTGCGGAAAACATGGTTCTTGGTATGGAACCCAAGACCAAGAGCAAGCTCTTTATTGATAAGAGCGAAATGATTCGCATGACCGAAGAGGTCAGCAAAAAGTACAATCTGATCGTCGATCCCACAATGAAGATCGAGGATTGTACCGTTGTTGCTAAGCAGAAGGTTGAAATTCTGAAGGCGTTGATCCGTGGTGCTAAGATTCTGATTCTTGACGAGCCTACCGCTGTTCTTACTCCTCAGGAAACTGATGAACTCTTTGTTGAATTGAAGAATCTGGTTTCCGATGGCGAGCATACCATTGTTTTCATCTCCCACAAGTTACATGAGGTCAAGGAGCTCTGTGATCGTCTTACAGTTATGCGACTTGGAAAGAGTGTTGGTAAGGCAAATCTTTGTGATGTCACTGAAGCTGATATCTCCAGAATGATGGTCGGCCGCGACGTTGTTCTTGAAATCGACAAAGAGCCTGCCAAACCGAAGGAAGTTGTTCTGAAGGTTGATCACCTTACCATTCATAACGATATTGGTAAAACGATGCTCAATGACATTAACTTCACGGTGCGCAGAGGTGAGATCCTTGGTGTTGCTGGCGTTGAGGGTAACGGTCAGATGGAACTTGCCGAATCCATTTCCGGATTGCGCACGTTCAACCATGGTGACATCTTTATCAATGGCACTTCCATTAAAGGAAAGAGTGTACGTCAGATTCGTGAACTTGGATTCAGCCATATCAACGAAGACCGAATGACATACGGTGTTGCTGATAAGGCCAGCGTTAAGAACAATATCATGGCTGACAGGTATTATAAGAAAGAGTACCTGACTAAAGCTGGACTACTCAATCATAAGAAGATTGACCAGGAAGTTGACGACTTGATCAAAAAATTCCTTGTTAAGACCGAGAATAGGGATGAACAGGTCAAAATGCTTTCCGGCGGTAATATTCAGAAGGTTGTTGTTGCTCGTGAGTTTTCCAGCAATCCTGATATTATCTTGGCTGACCAGCCTACCCGCGGCATTGACGTTGGCGCAACGGAATTCATTCGTAATCAGCTGGTTGCTCTCCGTGATGAGGGGAAAGCCGTTTTGCTGATTTCCGCAGACCTGAACGAAGTTCTTGAGGTCTCCGACAGTATCATCGTTATGAATAATAATGAGATCGCTGCATACATCGAAGACGCCTCCAAACTGGAGGAGTACGAACTTGGCGAGTACATGCTCGGTGTCAAAAAAATGAGTGCAGAGGAGGTTGCGAAAGTAGTCCATGACTAATAAACAGATTGAACGCAGATTTGAAGCGATCCGACTCGTAGCATCAGTTTTGATTGCAGTTGTTCTTTGCTTCATTATCATCCTCTTCATCAGTGACAATCCGATGAAGGCGCTGAAATATCTGGTAAGCGGACCGTTCACTTCTTTGAACCGTTTTGGCCAGATCATCGAGAAGATGCAGCCTCTTCTTCTTACCGGATGTGCGATGAACCTGATGATTCTTGCCGGAAACTTCAGCATGATTCCTGAAGGTTGTTTCCTTCTTGCACCGTGCCTTACTGTTCCGACTGTCATTCTTAACGAGAGACTTTTTGGCGGCCTTGCGAATCTTGGTGAGTTCGGCCGTATTATCTGGGTAACTTGTTCCATTATCATGGGTGGAATCATTGGTGCGCTTATCGGCTCAATTCCGTCGCTCATCAAACGTAAATGGGGATGTGATGAAGTTATCACTTCAATCATGCTTAACGCCATTGCTGTTCAGTTCGATGACTGGATGGTCAAGCGTGTTCTGTATGATGAAGCTTCTGGTCTTTCCGCTTCTAAACCTTATCCCGAGATGGCAAAGGTCACGCGTTTGATTTACGGAACTCGTGTTTCAACTGCTATCTTTATTGGATTTGCATTCTGCATCGTAACGTATTTCATCGTCTATCACACGAAACTTGGCTTTGAAGCTCGTCTCGTTGGACTTAATCCCTCTTTCGCCAAATACTCCGGCATCAGTGTCGCTTCTACCGGCCTTATTATTGCTGGTCTGGCTGGTGCTTTCGCCGGTATCGGTGGTGTAATCCACACACTGGGTTACAATGAGCGTTTTAACTGGGTTGCTGAGACTGGGTACGGAAACGACGGTATCTTTGTTGGTATTCTTGCAAAGAACAATCCGTTGTTCCTTCCGATTGCTGCATTTGCACTAGGCTATCTCAGAGTCGGTGCTGAAACGATGGGTAATAATACTGATGTACCGCTCGAGTTGATTCAGGTCATGACTTCTTTGATCATCATGATGCTCGCAGCAGATCAGTTGTTCTCCGGTGCAAAGCATAAGGCGATCGTTGAAAATGCCAAGAAACTTGAAGCTGCAAAGGAGGCGAACAAAGCATGAGCAATACTGCTGGATTTATCCTTTCGTTCATTTGGAGCGTTCTGAAGACATCAGACTTCTGGGCAATGACGATCCGTATGACAACACCTTTGTTGTTTGCAGCTCTTGGTTCCTGCATCGCTGCGAAATCCGGTATTTTCAACATGTCCATTGATGGTCTAATCAACTCCACCGCCTTCATATCTGTTCTTTGTGATGGTATCGTACGTAAACTTGTTATGCACGGTGTCAAAAAAGCGGATGTTGGTGAAGAAGCTTATAATGCGCTGAGAAATCGTGCTAACACTTTTGGTTGGATTGCAGGTATTCTTGGTGCAATGGTATTCGGAATCCTTCTGGAGCTGTTATTTGCCTACTTCGTAATCGACCTTAAGGCAAATGCTTCCCTGACCGGTATCGGTGCTAACCTTCTTATCACCGGTTTGATGCCGTTCATGAGCCTTGTTATTACCGGTAACCGTGCGAATACAAATACATGGTATGACCTTGGTTATGTTCCAATTGTAAACATTCCGGTTATTAAAGATATTCCGATCTTGAATACGCTACTGTCCGGACATTATATTTTGACTTATGTTTGCGCTTTGTGCGTATTCATCGTCAATACGCTGTTGTTCAGGACTGCTATGGGTCTTCGAATCCGTGCTGTCGGTGAGAACCCCAACGCTGCAGAATCTGTCGGTATTGATGTCAGAAAAGTTCAGTATCAGGCATCTGTTCTCTGCGGTCTTTTCGGTTCTATGGGCGGCACCTTTATGAGCCTTTGCTATGTCGGATTCTGGGTCAGGAATATTTCCGCTGGACGTGGATTTATCGGACTTGCAGCTTCTACTTTGGGACAGGCTAACCCGGTTGCTACTACGATTTATGCCTATGTATTTGGCTGGTTCGATGCTCTGGGAATTAACATGCGTGCTCTCTCTCAGTTCCCGTCACAGTTCCTTTCAATGCTTCCTTATCTTGCTACTCTGGTTGGACTTATTCTTTATAGTATCAGCCTCCAGAACAAGATCAAAAAAGCGAAGGCGATGCAATAATCTTTACACTGATTATCGTATAATCAATTTATTATCCTAACTACTAAAGATGGTCTGTCTTTCTTTGACAGACCATCTTAATTTTATTATTGTTTTTTCGTAGATTTTCTGGTAATTAGGATATAAAATCATTCTCAAAATCCATTGATTATCGTTCAGGAGTCGGAGATGCGAGTTCTTTATGCAGAAGATGAAAAACAGATGTCCAGTGCAGTCTGCGCTGTTTTACGTAACAATAATTTCCTGGTTGATGCAGTATATGATGGAGAAGATGCTTTGGCTTATTCTTCATTAGCTGAATACGACGCGATTATTCTTGATATTATGATGCCGAAAGTAGACGGTCTTCAAGTTTTGAAAAAACTTCGTGAGAATGGTAATGCTACTCCTGTTATTCTTTTGACTGCAAAATCCGAAATCGATGACCGTATCATCGGGTTGGATGCTGGCGCCGATGATTATCTTTCAAAGCCATTTGCTATTGGAGAATTAATGGCACGCCTCAGAGCTTTGATGAGACGGCAGCCTGAGTATCAATCTAACGAACTAATATTCGAGGATATTTCTCTTGACAGGTCATCATATGAACTGTCCGGCAATGAGTCAAGCGTTCGACTGGGTAACAAGGAATTTCAGATAATGGATCTTCTTATCACATCTAATGGATCTCCGATTTCACCGGATACGATGCTTGATCGTATCTGGGATGTAGATTCTGAGGCAGGTACCAATGTGGTTTGGGTCTATATATCGAATCTCAGAAAAAGATTAAAGCAAGTCGGCTCTTCTTTGAGAATAAGTTCCATGCGTGGTTTGGGATATTATTTGGAGAAAACTAATGATTGATCAGTTAAGAAAGAAATTCATATATTCAGCAATGCTTTCTGTTTTTCTTACTCTTTTGTGCATTATTTCTTCACTATATGCTCTTAACTGGTATCAGATGGAGAAAAGAACTGATGCATTGCTTGAATATGTGATTTCTTTAAATGACGATGTTTCGGAGCGTGCGGATCTTTCTTTCAGACCTGAGAACAATGATAGGCCTGATGGATTTTCTGGTGAACCGCTTGGAAGGCCTGAAATGGTTCCGTCCGGTTCCGATATCCCTGACAATAACTCTCCCTTATGGGATAATAACCCGATAAATAATGTTCGGATAGACGCTGAAACTCCATTTAGAACAAGGTATTTTACCGTTCATTATGATAATGACGGAAATTGCACAGGGGTATTTCTCGACAAAATTGCATCAGTGTCAGAATCAGTTGCGATTTCATATGGTACAAGAGCATATTCTGCTTCTAGTGTGAAAGGGAGAATCGGTATTTATAAATATCAGAAGTCTTCATATTCGACTGGGTCAGATTGCACATTTCTTGATATTTCTGAAGATCTTGATAATCTCAAACGAGTCATGTATTCATCTTTTATTGTTGCTACTTTTAGTTTTCTGGCATTGTTTTTTCTTATATGGGTCATATCCGGTAGAGTTATCCGACCATTCGAACAGAATATGGAATTGCAAAAAAGGTTTATTACCGACGCAGGGCATGAGTTGAAGACACCTCTTGCGATCATTTCGGCAAATACAGAAGTTGTTGAGATGACTTCCGGCAAATCAGAATGGACCTCAAATATTCAAAGCCAGGTTTCGCGGATGACAGAACTGATTCAGCGGCTACTGGTATTAGCCAGAATGGAGGAGGGGAATCTTAAAGTTCATTTTTCCGACTTTTCATTAACTGAAGCTGCAATTCAATCGGCTGAACCATTTATTACTTTAGCTCTGTCCCAAGGAAAAACTATGTCGGTCGATGTTCCTGAGAAACTCAGTTTCCATGGCGATGAACGCAGTATCCGAGAACTTATATCTATTCTTTGCGATAACGCTGTGAAGTATTGTGATGATAACGGATCGATAAGTCTCAGTATTCAGAATATGGGGAAAAAGAATCGTATCTCTGTTGCGAATACCTGCATAAATGCGGACAAATCGGATCCGGAAAAATGGTTTGGCCGTTTTTATCGTGAAGATTCATCCCGGTCAAGGGATACTGGGGGATTCGGAATTGGACTTTCAATTGCAAAGGCTATATCGGATGCACATAAGGGGAAAATTAGAGCTTCTTATGTCGATGGTACGGTAATCGTTGATATTGATATCTGACACCTGTTTACTTGGAAAAGCTGTGGATAATTATTATCAAATTATCCGCAGCTTTTTTAAGTTCAATTAAGGTGACGTGAATATTCTGTATATACAACCTTGAAGGAGGTGTGGATTATGGATAAATATATTTATACATTCGCGAGAATGGAAAAAAAATATATTCTGGACAAGAAAAAGATGGCAGATTTTTTGACAGCAGCTGGACTTCGGATTGTGGAGGACTCATATCCTCATTCCATAATAAATAGTATCTATTTTGATTCAATTGATAATAGACTCATTCGGACTTCTCTGGATAAACCACTGTATAAAGAAAAAATCCGTTTGAGGACGTATTCGGACAGTGTAAACAAAGATACTGCCGCATTTGCGGAGATCAAAAGAAAAGTTAAAGGCAAAGTGTATAAAAGAAGAATTGACGGAACATTCGGAGACCTGTATCAATGGCTCAATACAATTGGAGCAGCGGGAGATGGCAGCCAAATAAGTGATGAGATCGCGTATCTTCGGGATTTTTACAGAGCATCCATTCCTTCGATGCAGATTGCATACAGGAGAGATTCATTTATTGACTCTACTGATCCAACCCTAAGAATTACTTTTGATACAGATGTGATCTGGCGTGATTGGGGATTGGAGCAGAATGCTGATGTATACGGTTTCCGTTTGCTGGATGAGGACGTAGTACTGATGGAAATAAAGGTCTCAGGAAATGCGATTCCGATATGGATACTCCGATTGATCGATCAATACGAAATCAGTTCATCCTCGATATCAAAATATGGACAAGCTTATCTATTCAGAAATAATCAAGAATTATACGGTATGAAGACTACTACATTAAAGGAGGAAAGGATAAAACAATATGCTTAATATATTCAGTAGCATAATCAATACATCAGGTGAAATAACGTCAGGTACTATACTGCTTTGTACTGTATCAGCGATTCTGCTCGGAATAACGGTTGCAATGATTCATTCATATAAGAACAAAACAAATAACAGTTTCCTGTTATCTGTCTCACTGATTCCGGTAATTGTTCAGGTGATCATTATGCTTGTCAATGGAAATCTGGGCACAGGAGTTGCAGTTGCAGGGGCATTCGGCTTTGTTCGATTCCGTTCTGCTCCGGGAACTGCAAGAGAGATCAGCAGTCTGTTTTTGGCGATGACAATAGGTCTAGCTACCGGAATGGGTTATATAACGGTGGCGTGTTTACTCACGATGATCGTTGGTATATTGACTTTGCTATCACTTCATTTTTTTGCTGATAGGAAATCTTCCAGGATTTTGTCGGTTACAGTTCCTGAAGCTTTGGATTACGAGGGTGTATTTGAAGAAGTATTATCTAAATATTCAAAGAGATACCAGTTGATCAGCGTAAAAACAGTCGCAATGGGGACTATGTACAGGCTCATGTATGAAGTTGAGACTAAAGATCCTTATCAAACAAAAGAATTTCTTGATTCGCTTCGTATCAGAAACGGAAATCTTGAAGTCTCATTAAGTAGGATGTATGACAGAACTGGAGATGTGGCCCTGTAAAGCTGATTGCTTTTACACATAGGTGCGTTTTGTTATTAGCCTGACTACATAAACAGCCTTGAAACAACTCGGGACAGAGTGTATTTCAAGGCTGTTCATATAATTTACTAATAATTTACGCAGTTACCGCTTTACGAACTGATTCTGAAACTATTATAGCGGCAAACAATTTTATAAGATCTGGCCCGATAAATGGGAATACACACCAGGATAGCACGGTTCCTAAAGTAACAGGTCCAGTGGTCGAGGAGTATACATGCATGAACCATAGACTGCCAGTAACATAAAGAGCAATCAAGCCGATAATAAGTGCGGCTGTACGCATGGTCTTGTTATTTCCAATTTTCTCTGTGCAAAACCAGTAGATCACAGCCGTTAACAGAAAACCAAAAATGTAACCCCCGGTTGAACCTAATAGTTTCCCGATTCCTCCTTGAAATCCGGAGAATACAGGTACGCCGATCGCTCCAAGCAGGATATATATAAGAATCGCTTTTGTTCCGTTCTTGCCTCCTAGAAGTTCCAATGAAACAAATACACCAAAAGTCTGAAGAGTAAAAGGAACAACATATGGAATTGTTATCCAGGAACAGATTGCCATGGCTGCGGTCATAAGACAGATATGCGCAAGATCTTGAGTTTTTCTGTAATTCATATTATTCCTTTCTTTAAATTATTATTCATATATATTATCTTTATTGGTTAGGGAAAATCAAATAGAATTGAGATAGTCATTGCACTATAATTAAAAAAATGTGGTAACGAAAGGAACCGGCTTTGAATCAGACTAAATGTGAAAACTGCGGTGCTTCTTTCTCATCTGAAGAGAAATTCTGCCCTTACTGTGGTGCAGAAAATGTACCTGTTTCTGTCAGAGAACAGATGGATTACATTCGCGATCTAAAGCGGAGAGAGGCTGAATTAAATACGGTCGTCCCTCACGAAAAGGCAAAAAGTTATACAAGGAAAGTCAACCGGATCGGGTTAGGGATTGTTGCATTATTCGTTTTGCTGGCACTGTTGGTTAGCGGATTCGCATTTGTTCGTAATGCGAGAAAAAGGTCTTTTCAAAAAGAAGCTTTAAGAACGCTGGAAGGATATTATCAGACTAAGAATTTTTCCGCTATGGAAGAATATCTGAACGACCATTATGAGCTTTATAGTGCAACTTTCGACAAATATAATGAAATTGCTGAGATCTATTATTGTTATCGAAACGGTAAAGAATATCTTGATGAGGATTTAAAATGGCTGAAAGAATCTCAGTTCGACAACAGTCTGGTTGCTGATACACTGAAATATGATCTGAGTTATTTCTTCAGGGGAATGTGGAAAATAAGAATGCTGGAGGAGAACGATTATATTTTCGATGAACAGGAAGGTGCAGAATATCTTAGAGAACTGATCATGATTCAGTTAAGAGACGTTTGTATGCTGACTGATGAAGAAATCCTTGAAGGGATTGATAGATACTATGATTACAATACGGATTATTCGGATCTTGCCGAAATTGTAGTCGGGAGGATCTTCTGATGCAATGTAAAAGCTGTGGTGCGCATTACCGTATTGCCGATCTGAGCTGCCCGTATTGCGGTACTGAAAATGCATTCGGAAAGCTTTGGATCAACAACAGAACAGAGGCCGAGTTATCATACGAAAGAGAGAGGATAGCAGCGGGAAAACGCTGGTCTCCGTATGTCTACAACAGGGTTGTTTCTCGAATAATTGCTGTTCTGTTAATTCTATATTTTTTCTTCTTTCTTGCTGCTGGATTAATTGTCGGAAGCAGATCTGTCTGGAAACGTCTCAGAGAGCCGCGTCTACTGTCTGACCTTTATTCTGAGCTTGCTTATTTGTATGATGAACAGAAATACGGTGAACTGAATAAATTGCTGGATGAGAACAGTGACCTTCTCGATCATTATGATTCTGATATCCGTATCTATGAACAGGCAGCTCACATTTATTCTTCATATCAACGTTATCTTTATCTGAAAATGTCATTCTTTTGCCTGTCGGAGGAAGAGAAGGCAGCCGATGATTATTACCTTCCTTATACTTTGTATTACGCCTATCAAACCTACACTTATGATCATCTGTTTAATTCTGAGATCGAAGATAAGAATATGGAACTGCTCAGAAATTACCAGGATGAGATCCATGCTTGTCTGATTGGCCTGTTTCATTTCACGGAAGACGAATTCACGGAATACATGACAAAAGACTATCTTTATTCGGACGAGAGAGAGGCTTTTGCTCAGAAAGTGAGGTCCCGGAATGGCTGGTAAAAGAATAAATGCAATTAACCGGCAACCTTCTGCTTTCAAACTTACTGTTAAAACGATTATCGCTGTGCTGGGAACTTTATTTCTGTTTTTACTTGGAGCCGCAGTCTTATCTTTGCTTTCTGAGGAAGTAGTTCCTTATGAAGAAGATCTGGCTTCCATGATCGACATGTGCAACAGATATTATTACGAACGAAGTTATGGTAATCTAAGAGACGAGCTCGAGCTGTTTGGGCTCTATTCGGATGACTTCGGAATTTACTGGGAAGTGTGTAATGGTTATGAATTATATCTGAGGGTACTTGAGTATCGGAATATTGATGGTGGGAAAGAACAGGCTGATTCATACGAGATGGAGTTATCTCAGTTGGCGAAAAATCCTGTTTATGAGCAGAATAAGCGCCATCTGGAAAGAATGGTGCAAGCGTTATTCCCGGCCCAATGATATAAATAAATATTTATATAAATGGAGGTGTCCTATGGCAAGAAACAACACAATTGTCTCGGAAGAGAAGGGACCGATTACGGATCAGCTTCTCTCCAAGATGGATGCTTATTGGCGCGCTGCGAACTATCTTTCAGCATGTCAGTTGTATCTTCTTGACAATCCACTCTTGAAAAAACCGCTTACCAAAGAAATGGTAAAGAAGAAAATTGTCGGTCATTGGGGAACAGTTCCTGGACAGAACTTTGTTTACACGCATTTGAACCGTGTAATTAAACGTTATGATCTTGATATGATTCTTTTATCAGGACCTGGTCATGGTGGAAACTTCTTTATTTCCAATACTTATATGGAAGGAAGTTACAGCGAGGTTTACCCGAATATCAGTGAAGACCTTGATGGAATGCAGAAACTGTTCAAGCAGTTTTCATTCCCGGGCGGAGTACCCAGTCATTGTGCACCAGAAACCCCGGGCTCCATTAATGAAGGCGGCGAGCTTGGGTATTCCATTGCCCATGGTTTTGGAGCCGTTTTCGATAACCCTGATCTTATTGCAACAGTAGTTGTCGGTGACGGAGAAGCCGAGACTGGTCCTCTTGCCACTTCATGGCAGTCTAATAAGTTCCTGAACCCGATATCCGACGGCGCAGTTTTGCCGATTCTCCATTTGAATGGGTACAAAATCGCGAATCCGACCATATTTGCCAGAATGTCACATAAGGAGATCGTCTCTTTCTTTGAAGGTAACGGCTGGAAACCATATTTTGTGGAAGGCGATGACCCAATGACCATGCACCGACTCATGGCAGAAACATTGGATAAAGTGATTGAAGAAATTCGCCGCATTCATAATCATGCGAGGAAAACCGGAGATGACAGCAGACCTGTGTGGCCTATGATCGTCCTTAGAACACCGAAAGGCTGGACTGGGCCTAAGGTCGTAGATGGGTTGCAGATCGAAAACAGTTTCCGTGCCCATCAGGTCCCGATTTCCATGAGCAGACCTGAACATCTGAAACAGCTTGAAGATTGGCTCAGAAGCTATCGTCCGGAAGAATTGTTTACTGATGATGGAAAACTGTTGCCGGAACTCAAAGCATTGACTCCTACCGGTGACAGGCGTCTTGGGGCGAACCCGCACGCAAACGGCGGAAAATTATTGCGGGCTCTCCGTATGCCTGATTTCAGAAATTATGCATTTGATATTGGAAGTCATGGTGAAAAAGAAGCTCAGGATATGATCGAGCTCGGGAAGTTTATCAGGGATATTTTTGTTCTGAATAAAGACAGCAAGAACTTCAGAATATTCGGACCTGATGAGACAATGTCCAACCGTTTGAACCACACGTTTGAAGCTGAAAATCGATCCTGGAACTCCGAAACGTATGATACGGATGAATATCTTTCCAGAAGCGGCCGAATCATGGATTCTATGCTTTCTGAGCATATGTGCGAAGGATGGCTTGAAGGTTATCTTCTTACCGGACGTCACGGTTTTTTTGCTACTTACGAAGCGTTTTCACGTATTATCGATTCTATGGCTGCTCAGCATGCAAAGTGGCTGAAAGTCTGTAATGATTTGCCGTGGAGAGAAGAGATTTCCTCTCTGAACCTTCTGATGTGTTCTACTGTCTGGCAGCAGGACCATAATGGATTTACGCATCAGGATCCCGGTTTTATGGACCATATCGCAAATAAAAAAGCCGATGTTGTACGTCTGTACCTGCCTCCGGATGCAAACTGCCTGTTATCGACTATGGATCATTGCCTGCAGAGCCGTGATTACGTTAATGTTGTTGTAGCTTCCAAACATCCGCGGCCTCAGTGGCTTTCTATGGATGAAGCTATAAAGCATTGCACACAGGGTATAGGAATCTGGGATTGGGCTTCCAATGATCAGGGAGCTGAACCGGATATCGTTTTTGCCTGTGCCGGTGAAACTCCGACACTTGAAGCTCTTGCAGCTGTTTCTATTCTTAGGAAGGAACTGCCTGAAATTAAGATCAGATTCATCAATGTCGTTGACTTGTTCAAGCTTCAGCCTAAGAATGAACATCCTCACGGCCTTTCTGATGCGGATTATGATCTGCTGTTTACAAGAGATAAGCCTGTTATTTTCAACTTCCATGGATATCCCAGCCTTGTTCATGAACTGACTTATCGCAGAGCGAATAATCGTGTTATGCATGTTCGTGGCTATAAGGAAGAGGGTACAATCACTACATCCTTTGACGTTCGTGTTCAGAATGATATCGACAGGTTCCATCTCGTCATTGAAGCACTAAAGTATCTGCCTCAGCTTGGTGATCGCGGTGGCCATCTCTATCAGAAAATGCGCTCTAAACTTGTGGAACACAAACAATATATTGCTAAGTACGGTGAAGATCTCCCTGAAATCGTCAACTGGAAATGGGAAAACTGAACCCTACGCTATCCTTTTCACTAAATCTCATATGATTCTGATGTGATTTAAGATATTAAAAGGCATTTCTCAATAGAGAAATGCCTTTTTGAATTCACCTAACTGAATTGACAGCAGCTTGGTAGGGAAAAGTCAGATATACCCAAAGTAATGGTTTAGGCACATCTATAGCAAGAGATTTTTCGAGTTCGGACAGATTCAGTTTCAACGGATCTATTGCTTCGGATTGAATCAGATCACTTTGCTCAGAGGGGGACAGGGAGTAAAAGTAATTCCTGATTCTGACCAGAGCAGGTATACCTGCATCACCAAGTTCATGGAATAAATCAAGATCAATCTTTGAATATCGGCCATCGATAAACCTGTTTGCATTAAAGTTCGCTATCAATGTTGGTGGATCTGTAATGATGAGAACAAATACTAATAAAATGACTGTTATGGTTATGAAGGAATATAGGGGGAATTTCGGCATGAATTCTTTGATCAGGAAGAATAAGAATATGACAGAAAGCAATATCATTGCCCACATTGCATAAACACGAAGGGGAGTCAGACAATATTCGTTAATGTACAGTAAAAGTTTCGATACGGCTGTTGTGATCAAGATTAATGTGCAGATGCATAGGAGGATTGTAAGAACTTTGATTGCTGCTTTTCTGACGTCTTTTCTAATAAACCAATTAGAGAGGAAGAGAACAAACAGGTTTATAAAAGCTACTGTACAGAGTTCGAAGAATCCGCTGCGAGCGTATTCTGCATAACTGAAACCATCCGGAAGAGAGCCGGTAAATGCAGCTGTGTAATAATTCCATTGCGATATAAAAAACAGAAAATAGAGGATGATGAGCGGAAGTACTGCAAATACTACTGTAACAGATGGGAGAAAAGAGATTTTGACTGCCAGTTTGTCAATCAAGTAGTAATCATAATCAGGATCGGTTTTTCCTTTTATAGAGGCTTCAACTTGAAGTAAAAAATATAAAGATAGAAATAAGGCACCGAATAAGCAGGTGAAAATAGTATATATCTGGCTCAAATCCAAACTGTATATCCAGTTCCAGACATCATCCATCATTTTGCCGAATGCACTGTCAGTCGAAAGGAGAAGTGAAACGAGGATAAAAAACGGAGACCCAAGAATAAGACCAAGGAGTGCAAGAAAGACCAGACTCCGTGTTTTCCCGTTCCGTCCCGTCTTTCCGAAATTTGGCATGAGTGAAGCGAGATCTACCGGAACGATCCCGGCAAGCAGAGAGAATAGGAGATTATAAGGCAACCGGTCATCATGTATGGATGGAGTTTCAAATGTACAGTAATGAACCCCACAAATCAGAAGAATATAATATAGAATTTCAGCTACTCTTTGAAGGAATATTGAAGATGTAGTGATTATGCTAAACAGGAAGAGATATGCAAGTAGTAATAGAGGAAGCCCTTCTCTTTTGAGTGAACCTGTTTTGGACAAAACGATGATGGCGTATAATCCGACAGAAGACAATAATATAACAGATCCGAGGCCTGTTCTGCCCGATTCATTCTGCAGGAGGAAAAGAAAAAACAGAATCAAGATGATAGGAGTTAGGAATTTTCGATTCTTATTGTCTGACGGTGTTGCTGTGTTATACATAATGATCACCTCAATCAATGATTTCATATGAATCATACAAGAGAAAAGATTAGAAGTCAATAAAACCTTATTGTAATACGATAAATAATAAATGAGTTACAGAATATAAAAAAGACCGCTGTCGAAAGACAACGGTCTTTATGGCGCAGAAGGAGGGATTTGAACCCTCGCGACGGTTTCCCGCCCTACACCCTTAGCAGGGGCGCCTCTTCGGCCAGCTTGAGTACTTCTGCAGGTCAAAGTGAGATATGCACTTGTAGCGCTTATTATATCGGAGGAATTTTAAAAAGTCAATGCTTCATCGTTTTGCATTTTGAAGCCATTATCTACAGGATACTGTTATTCAGAGTTTCTCTTCGAGGTATCTGACTAATTGATCTGGGGATTCCGGAAAATCTGATTGGTACCAGTATCTGATAACGCCAGCTATGCCATCATAGTTCCTGACAGTCTTGTATCGAAGAGCAACAGGATCATGTTTCGGCTGATATTTAATGGCATGATAATAGAACTGATCGATAGCAGCTGTGCGGAATTGTGTTGCGAACCTGGAGTCGTGGTGAAACAGAAATACTTGATATTCGTCACGGTGATCCAGAACATACTGAAACAGTTCTCGCATGTAATCTGAAAATGCAGATCCGATGTCAAAATGACGAAAGGTTATGTCTCTGAAATCAGTCAGCAGTTTTTCTTCGATTTCCTGGACCACTTCATAGATATCATTGTAATGCAGATAAAATGTACCTCTTCCTATATCTGCATCCCGGCATAGTTTACTGACTGAGAGTTCTTGATATGATAATTCTTTCATCTCGTTCAATAGAGATTCCCGTATGATTTTTCGGGTCTTTTCTATTCTTCTGTCTTTACGTCTTATCATGTTTTCGCCTCCGTATTAGTACAATCTTAACATATTTTGTTCATTAATGCTCATTTGAGGCTTCTCAGTTTTTGTTTTTGGATTTATTCTGTTATTTAATCGATGAGGTGATAAATATGTATAATGCACTTCTAACAATTTGCGTTCGTTCAGAGAAAAACGCTGAGGTTCCGCGGTATCTTAAAAAGGTATCAGGATTCAGTTTACCCGTTCTTACTCTGTCTTGCGCAGAACTGTTCAGAAATCAGATGACTGATGTACATACTGATTTCTGCCTGAATACAGATGACGAATCATTAATCCGGTATGTTTCTGATCTGTTTCCTGCGATCCATGTTATCCGTCGTGATTCAAGACTGAATGACGACTCGGTTCCTAAAGAAGACGTATACAGGGATTGCGTCCTTAAGATGGAGCGAAAACTCGGTAAGATCTATGATTTTATGATCGATCTGGATGTGACTGCTCCTTTCCGCAGTGCTGAGGATATCATCGGAGCTGTCCGTTGTTACTTGTGCAATAAAGATACTGATGTTGTAATGTCTGCGGTTCGCAGCAGAAGGAATCCTTACTATAATATGGCTCAGATAGATCAGAATGGTAGAGCTGAGCGTGTTATCAGATCCGAGTTTACATCTCTTGTACAGGCGCCGATTTGTTATGAGATCAATGCATCCATTTATGTTGTTTCAAGAGAGTTTTTGATTCGGAGAATGACCTTTGATTTGTGGCAGGGAAGTGTATATTTGTATGAAATGAACGATACCGGTATTCTACGTGTTGATTCTGATACAGATAACAATCTTCTTGATCTTGTCGCAAAGTATTGTATGGATAATCTTTCCGGTTACAGGGATGTAGTTAAAGCAGCGTCTGATGTGTCAGAAATTCGGCATGGCTCTGGTTGACAAATATTCACTTGATGCTATAATCGAATATGTTCGTGAATAATAATGAATAAAAAATATCTTGTTAGTAGCGAAGCGAAAAATCTCCCTCTCTCGTTGGTTATTCAGTCTTTCCGTCCTTATATCGAAGGAAAGATCAGAAGTCTCAGTATTCCTGGACAAGAGTTGGATGACCTCCGTCAGGAGGCGTATGTTGCCCTCTTATCAGCTATCGGTAGTTACGATGAGCATAGAGGCTCTAGTTTTTCCACTTACGCAATTGCATGTATCAACAACAGGTTTAATGATGCCATTAAGATTGCTGGCAGACAGAAGAACCGAATTTTGAATGAAGCGGTATCTTTAACTGAAGATGAAGATCGTCCGGAACTGTTTTCAAATGATTCACCGGAAGAGATTGCAATTGGATGGGATGAGTACCGGAGAATCCGTGAATCGATTGAAAAAGATTTGTCCGAGACAGAGCGTAGTGTACTGAATCTT